>Ga0209025_1000215_pt1 | contig 138335 bp, 120 predicted proteins | sample AraplaMF_Col_mLB_FD_184256 | JGI IMG/M metagenome (GOLD analysis project Ga0209025, IMG submission 184256) | Arabidopsis root microbial communities from the University of North Carolina, USA - plate scrape MF_Col_mLB (SPAdes) (version 2) | ecosystem: Host-associated > Plants > Roots >...
GCCTGCTCGCCCCTGAGCCGACGCACCGTCCCGATCCCCGGCAGACTCGTTTCGACTTCGCTCCCCCTTCCTTGACACTCCGCCGGTCCCTCGCATGAACGCAAAATCCGTGCCGGACACCTGTGGGCTCGACCCGGCAATCCAGGGACCACACAGAGCCGCTCCGGCTGCCCCTGGATCCTCGGGTCAGGCCCGAGGATGACAAGAAAAGTACTAGCCGTAGAATTTCGGGCCGGTCTGGTAGTTCGGGAAGTTCGCGGGGTCGTGCGAGAACATCAGCTCCGCCTCCCGCTCCTCCGCCAGCTTGGCGAGGCGGCGCATCGAGGCGACGCCCGCGACCGGGTCGATGTGGAAGGAGGCCTGGCACAAAGTCTCCAGGCTCTTCTGGGTGTAGGCGGCGTCGATCGTGAACAGGATCGGCCGCCGGGTCTGGAACTCGACCAGCAGGCTGTAATGGCCGATGGCATGGCCGGGGGTGAACAGCAGATGCAAGCCCTTGGCCAGCTCGACATCGCCCTCGACCGTCTCGAAGCGCGAATTGGCATCGGTGGTGCCGGCCAGCAGCTGGTCGCTCTTGCCGCGGGCGGCGGCGGCCTCGGCCGAGAAGCTCAAATCGGAATAGCCCAGCACCTCGAAGGGCTGCGGCGTCGCCGCCTGGGCAATCTCGTCCCGATGGCACAGCTTCTTCGCATGCGGGAAGTACTTGTTGCCGCCGACATGGTCGAAGTGGAAGTGCGAGTTGACGACGGTGCCGACATCCTTCGGCTCCAGCCCCAGCAGGCCGAGCGCACCGGGGATGGTCTGCTCCCTGGTCTGCTGCGGCTTCTCGAAGGGCAGCACCTTCATCACGTGGTCGTGGTCGAAGCCGCTGTCGATCAGGAAGCGGCCCTCGGCATGCTCGACCAGGATGGAATAGACCGGGAAGCGGATCTCGCCGCCCGGCCCGCGGTTCCAGAAGACGTGATAGCCGTCGAGGACGAGCGAGCCGCCGTCGAGCAGGTAGACCTTGGTGTCAGTCATGGCAGGGTTCCTCCGGAAGACATCAGCGGGCGCCGCGGACATAGGGCAGGCCCAGCGCCGCGGGCAGGCTGGCGCGCCGCCCGAACAGCACCAGCACCGCCATCACCGCGGCGAAGGGCAGCATCTGGATCACGTCGGTCGGCACGTCGACGCCGGCGACCTGCAGCGCCGTGGTCAGCGACAGGCAGGCGCCGAACAGGAGGGCGCCGAGCAGCACCCAGACCGGCCGGCCGCGCGCCAGCATCGCCAGCACGATGCCGATGAAGCCGGCGCCGTTGGTCATGAACGGGATGAACAGCCCGGCGCCGATATTGGCCAGGAACGCGCCGCCGATGCCGGCCAGCGTGCCGGTCGCCAGAACCGCGGCGGTGCGGATGCCGATCACGTCGACCCCGGCGGCATCCAAGGCCGCCGGCTTGTCGCCCGCCGCCTGCAGGTCCAGGCCGAGCGCGGTGCGCCGGAACATCCAGGCCAGGACGAAGGTCAGACCCACCGCGAGATAGACCACCGGGTGGCGGTCGAACAGGGCCGGGCCGATCACCGGGATCGCCGACAGCAGCGGGATCGGCAGGGTGGCCGCGCCCTCCAGCCTCGGATAGCTCTGGGCGAACTGGAAGTAGTGGAGCAGGGCGGTCATGCCCTCGGCCCCAAGGGTCAGGGCGATGCCGATGACGATCTGGTTCAGGCCGAGCCGGACGCAGAGCAGCGCCATCAGCAGGGCCACCAGCAGCCCGCCGCCGGCGCCGCCGAGGAAGCCCAGCCAGATCGACCCGCTGGAATAGGCGACCAGGAAGCCGAGATAGGCGCCGGCCAGCATCATACCCTCGATGCCGACATTCAGCACGCCGGCCTTCTCCGAGATCTGCTCGCCCAGCCCGGCCAGCAGCAGCGGCACGCCGGCGGTGATGGCGCCGAGCACCAGCGAGGTCAGGAAAGCCTGGGTCAAGAGCCCGTCCATGCTCAGGCCCTCATCCGCTCGCGGCGCCGGTGGTCGACAAACTCGACCAGCGCCAGGACGATCAGCAGGATCGCCATCACCACCAGCGTGAAATAGTGCGGCACGCCCAGCCGTCGCGCCGCGCTCTCGCCGCCGATCGACAGGACCGAGAACAGGAAGACGAAGGCGATGCTGGCGAAGCCGTTGAACCGGGCCAGGAACACCAGCGGGATCACCGCCAGGCCATAGGCCGGGTTCCAGTCGGCCCGGACATTGCCCTGCACGCCGATGATGTCGACCGCGCCGGCCATGGCGGCGAGCCCGGCCGAGATGGCGAAGACGGCGACCGTGAGCCGCGGCACCGGCAGCCCGGCATGGACCGCGGCGCGGGCGTTGGCGCCGACCACCCGCAGCTTCAGCCCGAAGGCGGTGCGGGTCATCATCAGATGCACCAGCACGACCGCGACGAGGCCGAGCACCAACCCGCCGCTGATGGTGGTGCCGAACAGCCGCGGCAGCCGGTCGTCCACCGCCAGGGTCCGGGTCTGCGGCACGGTGGTGGCCGGGTCGCGGAAGGCCAGCTTGACCAGCACATTGGCGAAGGAGGTGCCGAGGAAGGTCATCATCAGGGTGGTGATGATCTCGTTCACCCCCTGATAGGCGCGCAGCAGCGCCGGCAGCAGCGACCAGGCGGCGCCGACCGCCGCGGCCAGGACCAGGCACAGCGACAGAGCGACCCAGCCCGGCAGCGCCTCGGCCAGCGGCGGCCCGGCCGCGGCGACGATCACCGCGGCCAGCAGGAACTGGCCGTCGGTGCCGAGGTTCCAGATCCCGGCCCGGAAGGCGACGATCAGCCCGGCGGCGAGGAACAGCAGCGGTGCCATCCGCGACAGCGATGCCTGCAGCCCGAGCCAGGAGAGGAGGCCGCGCTGCAGCACCAGCCCGTAATAGGCCAGCGGATCGGTTCCGAGGGCCAGCAGCACGCCGCCGGACAGCAGCAGGGCCGCGAGGATCGGCACCAGCGTCACCAGCGCCCAATGCAGCGCGGCTGCAGCCACGCCGGGGGTTGCGGGCGGCTTCTGCACGGGGGCCGTGCCGTTCACCGCATCCGCCGTCATGGCCCCGCCCCGATCATCAGCTCGCCCACGCGGCGGCGGGCCTCGTCGTCATTGGCCACGGTGCCGGCGATGCGGCCGCGCGACATCACCGCGATCCGGTCCGCCAGCTCCAGCAGCTCCTCCAGGTCGGTCGAGATCAGGATGGTGGCGACCCCGGCATCGGCGGCGTCGCGGATCCGCCGTCGCGCGGCGATCGTGGTCTGCAGGTCAAGCCCGTAGGTCGGCTTGCTGTAGATCACCACCCGGGCGGCGCCGGACAGCTCGCGCGCCAGCAGCACCTTCTGGATGTTGCCGCCGGACAGGCGGCCGACCGGGGTGCGGATGCCCGGGGTGCGTACGTCGAAGGCGGCGACCAGGGCGCGGGCATGGCGGTCGATCTCCTCCGGCCGCTCCAGCCCGCGCGACCAGAAGGGCGCCTCGCCGATCTGCTTCAGCAGCAGGTTCAGGGAGACGGGGAAGGCGCCGACCGTGCCTTCGCCCAGCCGGTCGTCGGTGACGTAGCGCAGCCCCAGCCGGCGCCGCGCGCCGACATCCAGCCGGTCGATCGGCCGGCCATCCAGCAGCACCGTGCCGTCGCTCGCCGGCCCCTGCCCGGCCAGCGCCTCGGCCAGCTGCGCCTGGCCATTGCCGTCGATCCCGGCGATCCCCAGGATCTCGCCCGGCGCCACCTGCAGCGCGACATCGGCCACGGCCGCCGCGCCCTGGCCGGGCACGCTGAGGTCGCGCACGACCAGCAACGGCGCGGCTGACGGGGCAGGGGGGCGCCGCCGGCCACCGACCTTGGGCTCGTCGGTAGCGGCAGCGCCGAACATCAGATGCACGATCTCGGCCGTGGCCTGGCGCTCATCCAGCGCCCGCAGCCGCTCGGGCGGGATCTCGCCGACCTTGCGGCCGAGGCGCAAGATCGAGATGCGGTCGCCGAAATCGAAGGCCTCCTTCAGCTTGTGGGTGATGAAGATGACGGCGATGCCGCGCCCGGCCATCCGCCGCATCAGCGCGCCCAGCTCCTCCACCCCCTTCGGTGTCAGCATCGCCGTCGCCTCGTCCAGGATCAGCACCCGGCTGCCGCGCAGCAGCGCGCGCACGATCTCCGCCTGCTGCTGCTCGCCCAGCGACAGCCCGCCGGTCACGGCCTGCGGGTCGATCGACAGGCCCAGCCCTTCGGCGGTGCTGCTGAACTCGGCCGCCAGCCGGGCACGGTCGGGCCGGCGCCACCAGCGCAGGCCCAGCGCCAGGTTCTCGACCACCGTCAGGGTCGGGGCCAGCATGACGTGCTGGAACACCGTGCCGATGCCGAGCCCGAGCGCATGGCGCGGCGAGGCGATGGGCTGCGCGCGCCCGTCGACCAGGATGGCGCCGTCATCCGGCTGCAGCAGGCCGGACAGCATGGCGATCAGGGTCGACTTGCCGGCCCCATTCTCGCCCAGCAGCACATGCACCTCGCCGGGCCGGACCGCCAGGTCGACCTGGTCGTTGGCGACGACCCCGGGGAAGCGCTTGGTGATGCCGCGCAGCGCCAGGATCGGCGCGCCGGGCTCCGGTGAAGATGCGGTCATGGTTCCGTCGTTCCGCGGCCCGCCGGGGGTGTCCCGGCGGGCTCCTCGGGCCAGCTTACTGCGCCGTCGCCGAGACGTCCGACATCAGCGCCCGGACCGCCGCCGCATCCCACACCGGCTCGACCTTCAGCTTGCCGCTGACGATGTCGCCGCGCAAAGCCGTGATCTGGGTCCAGACATCGTCGGGGATGGCCTTGGTCTTCAGCAGCTGCACGGAATCGTCGGCCAGGCCGATGGCATAGTGCTTGGTGCCGAAGCTGCCGGCCTTCAGGTCGGCGATCATCGCCGCATAGACCGGGGTGATGTTCCAGATCACGGAGGAGAGGAGGTTGCCCTTGTCGATGCTGGATTTGTCGCCGATCACGTCGATGAAATAGACCTTGCCGCCGTCGGTCGCCTTGCCGGTCTCGACCGCCTGGATCATGCCGAAGCTCGACCCGTTGCCCTGGCCGAAGATGATGTCGGCCCCGGCCGCGATCACCGATTCCGTTACCCGCTTGCCGCCGGCCGCGTCGCTGTAGGCGGCCGGGCCGATCACGGCATAGCGGATCTTCACCGCCGGCTTCTCTGCCTTCACGCCCTGGGCGAAGGCGGCCGACTGCGAATTCCAGGACGGCGGCTCGCCCGACACGACGATGCCGACCGTGCCGGTCCGCGTCATCTTCGCCGCCAGCCGCCCGGCCAGATAGGCGCCCTCATGGCCGCTCAGCGTGTAGTCGGCGATCAGACCGGGCTTCAGCAGGTCCGGCCGGTCGACGATCGCCACCGGCACGCCGGTCTCGGCCGCGATCTCCGGCGCGGAGGTGTTGTAGCCGCTGGCATGGGCGATCAGCAGGCCCGCCCCATCCTCCACCAGCTCGCGCATGGTCGCCCGCACATCGCCGTAGCCCAGGCCCTCTGCGACGACGACCTTGACGCCCGCCTTCTCGCCGGCGGCCTTGGCCGCGGCGACGCCCTGCTGGTTCCAGCCGAAATCGGTGCCCTGCTCCGGCGTCAGGATGGCGATGCTCTTGACCTCCGCGGCGCCACCCGCGGTCGATGCCAGCGCCAGCATCAGCGCGCCGAGGCTGGCCTTGATCAGCATGGACTTCAACATAGCTCGACTCCCTGTTTGTTGTTTTCTGAAGATGATCAATACATGATTTATTCTTGTTGTGTTGCGATGCGAATCGGTATTGTTTTTGTTGCAACCCATCCTTCCGAGGTCATGCGGTGATGCGCAGTGTTCCGTCGATTTTGCTGGCGCTCGCGGCCCTGCCGGCCTTCGCCGCCGGGCATGGGCCGGACGGGCTGACCGAACGGGAGTTCCGGGCGGAGAACCGCGGCGACGGCCGGATCGCCTGCGGCGCCGCCATCGCCCATTGGTATTCGGTCGATCTCGGCCAGGCCGGGCCGGGCGGGGCGGTCAGCGCCCGGCTGTGGTTCGACCCGGCCGGCGGCGCGGTGTACCTGCTCAACGACAAGCAGGACCGGCTGCCGGTCGAGGCGCTGTGGTGCGGCATGGCCGGCCGCAGCTGGGCGACGCGCAGCCCGATCGACCTGCCGCGCCACGCCGGCCCAGTCGCCGCCCCGATCGCGGTGGGCTGCGCCCCGGACGGCGACCGGCTGGCCTGCCGCTGAGTCATTCCCGTCCCTCCAGGATCCGCCGCACCGCCACTAGGCGCCGGGCGCGCTCGGCCTGCAGCTCGCGGATCTGCTCCGGCGTGTAGGGGAAGATGCCTTCGCCGCTCTTGATCCCCAGCCTGCCCGCCTCTGTGCGGTCGGTGACGTAGCCCGCCACGTCCTTGCGGTCCGACAGGTCGGCGTTCAGGAAGCTGGCGACCGACTGGTAGATGTCCAGCCCGGCCATGTCGAGCAGCCGCATCGGCCCGACCACGCTCAGCTTGTAGCCGATGCCCCAGGATACGCAGGTGTCCATGCCCTCCTCGTCGATCACACCCTGGTCGACCAGGTCGATCGCCTCGCGCAGCAGGGCATAGAGGATGCGGTTCTCGACGAAGCCGGGCACGTCCTTCTTCACCACCACCGGCAGCAGCTTCAGCGACCGGACCAGGTCGGCGATGAAGCTCACGGTCGCCGGCGCCGTGTGCTTTCCGGCGATCACCTCGATCATCGGGATGATATGCGGCGGGTTCGACCAGTGCATGCCGACCAGCCGTTCCGGATGCGACAGGAAGCCCTGCAGCGTGGTGATCGGGATGCCGGAGGTGTCGGAGGCGACGATGGTCTCCGCCGGCAGCAGCGGGTCCAGCGCGCGATAGACCTGGGCCTTGACCTCGACCCTCTCCGGCACGTTCTCGATCACCAGGCCGGCCCCGGCGACGGCTCCTGCCAGGTCCTCGTGGAAGCTGACCGCGCCCTCGCCGGACTCCGGCGGGGCGATGCCCAGCCGGTCCAGCACCGATCCCGCCTGCGGGATCGCCGTGCGGGCGCGTTCGACCGCGGCCGGCGCGGTGTCGTGCACCCGGACGCCCATGCCGCCGCGAGCAAGCGTCGCCGCGATCCCCGGCCCCATGGTGCCGAGGCCGATCACCGCGACCTGAAGGCTCGGCATCGTCGTCCTCCGTCTCAGGGCTTCAGATAGGCGTCGGTGAAGGCGGCGTCGGCCGCGACCGTGCCCTTCAGCGCGCCCTGGTCGGTCAGCACCTTGATCGTGTTCGCCCATTTCTCCTTTGTCATCCAGCCGAGGCCGTTGGCCTTGGTGTCGGCGTCGCTGAAGGTGTGGTCGATATCGGCCTGCAGCTGCGCCGCCAGCACATCCTCCTTGCCGGCATAGCCCGGCGCCGCCTTGGCGGTGATCGCCGCGGCCTCCTTGGGGTGCTCGGCGGTGAAGCGGAAGGCCTCGAGATAGGCGGCGACGAAGCGCTTCACCACATCCGGCTTGTCCTTGAGCATGGCCTCGGAGGTGAACAGGCCGGAGCCGTAGACGTCGTAGCCGTAATCGGCCCCGAGCAGGATGCTGAGCGACCCCGGCCCCCCGGCTTTGGCTTCCAGCTCCGGCACCTCGGCATCGATATAGCCCGGCACCGCATCGACCCGGCCGAGCAGCAGGTAGCTCTCATATGGCGGCGACACGCTGCTCATCTTCATGTCGGCCTCGGTCATGCCGTTGGCGGCCAAGAATGCCTTGTAGAAGATATAGGTCGACCCGGCGGGATGGATGCCGATGTTCAGGCCCTTGATGTCGGCCGGGCTCTTCAGCTGCCGGCTCTTGGCCAGGGCGATCATCCCGATCGGCGAGCGCTGGTTGACCGCGGCCAGCGCCACCACCGGCACGTTCTGCGACCGCGCTACGGCCAGGGTCGGCAGGTCGCCGAAGCCGAAATCCGCATTGCCATTCGCCACCAGCCGCATCGCGTCGGGCGATCCGGTGCCCTTGCGGATCTCGGTGACCTCGATCCCGTTCTGGGCGAAATAGCCCTTTTCCTTCGCCACGAAGAACATGGCGTGGTTGCCGCGCACCACCCAGTCGAGCTGAACGCTCACCTGGTCGGCGGCCAGGGCCGGGCCCGCCAGGACCGCCGCCGCCAGCCCCACCAGGGCTCCACAGACCGATCTCCTCAGCATCTTCAGCCTCCCGCGGCCTTTTTTGAGTTGCTCGGATCAGGCGGACCGCAGCGCCGGATCGAATTTCGGCGCCCAGGGCACCACCAGCCGTTCCAGCCACTCCATCGCGTAGTAGAAGACGACCCCGACCACCGACACGACCAGCAGCGCCGCGAACACCATCGGCGTGTCCAGCTGGGTCGAGGCGAACTGGATCATGTAGCCCAGCCCCGCCGAGGCGCCGGCGAACTCGCCGACAATGGCGCCGATGACGCTGAAGGTGACGGCGATCTTCAGCCCGGCCATCAGCTGAGGCAGGGCGTAGGGGATCTGGATGCGCAGCAGGATCGTGGTCCGGCTGGCGCCGACCGACCGCATCAGGGACAAGAGGCCCGGCTCCGCCGCCTCCAGCCCGGCCAGCATCGACAGGGTCACCGGGAAGAAGGCGATCACCAGGATCAGCCCGACCTTCGGCGCCAGGTCATAGCCGAACCACAGGATGAAGATCGGCGCCAACGCCACCTTCGGCACGGTCTGGAACAGCACGATCAGCGGGTACAGCGCCCGGCCGAGCAGCCGGAACCGGGCGATGATCATCGCCAGCGCGATGCCAACCACGGCCGCGACCAGGAAGCCGACCAGGATCTCGACCGCGGTCACCTGCGTCGCCTCCCACAGCGGCCCGGCCTCGCGCAGCAGCGTCGCCCCGATCGCCGAGGGCGTCGGCAGGATGAAGGCGGAGACCTCGAAGATCCGGATCGCTGCCTCCCAGGCCGCGATCGTGATCAGCAGCAGCACGACGGCCGGCAGCCATCCCGATGTGGCGCTGGTCCGGCTGGCGAGGATGGTGGCGCCGCTCATGGCCGGCCCCTCGTCGCATGGCCCTGGATCAGCAGCGACCGCAGCCGGCTCTCCATCGCCCGGAAGCGCGGATCTGCATAGCTGTCCTCGCCGCGCGGATAGGGCAGGGGGATCTCGAGGCTGTCGATGATCCGGCCCGGCCCGACGCCCATGACATGGACGTGCCGCGACAGCAGCACCGCCTCGTCGATCGAATGGGTCACCAGCACAATGGTCTTGCCGGTCCGCTCCCAGATCTCCAGCAGCGACCGGCTCATCTCCTCGCGCGTGATCGCGTCGAGGGCGCCGAAGGGCTCGTCCATCAGCAGGATGTCGGGCTCCAGCGTCAGCGCCCGGGCGATGGCGACACGCTGGCGCATGCCGCCCGACAGCTGGTTCGGCCGCTTGGCTTCCGCATCCTCCAGCCCGACCAGCCGCAGCATCGCCCGCGCCCGCTCCAGCACCTCGGCCCTGGAGAGGGACCGGTCGGCCACCTCGCGCAGCAGCGCCGCATTGTCGAGCGCGTTCTTCCAGGGCAGCAGGTTCGCGTCCTGGAACACCAGGCCGATGATCCGCCGCCGCACCGCCTCCTGCGGCGCCAGCCCGGCGACGCGGACCCGGCCTTCGGTCGGCGGCACCAGCCCGGCCAGCACCTTCAGCAAGGTGCTCTTGCCGCAGCCGGACGGGCCGATCAGGCAGACGAAGGATCCCCGTGGCACGCTCAGGCTGATGTCGCGCAGCACCTGCTGCCGCACGCCGAGGATGTCGAAGGTCACCGACACGCCCTCGACCGCGATCTGCGCGGCGTCGGGCGACGATATCGCCGGGGGCTCCTTCAGTCTCGTCACGGGCATGATCCAGCTCTTTCCATCCCGTCTCTTCCGTATCCGGCGCCGCTTACCCCGCCGTCGCCTTGCGGAAGGCCGGCCGGGCCTCCAGCGCCGCCAGCCAGCGGTCGAGATTGGCGAAGGCTGGCCGGTCGATCGGGAAGCCCAGGCAGCGCTTCAGGACCGGCCCCAGCGCGATGTCGGCGACCGTCAGCCGGCCCAGTGCAAACCAGTCACGCCCGGCCAGGTGCCGGTCTGCGATCGCCAGCAGCTCCGCCAGCTCCTTGGCCTGCGCCGCGAATTCGGCGCCGCGCTCCTCCGGCGGCTTCTTGGCGTCCTTGAAGATTGCGACGTAGAGGCTGTTGACGCTGGCCAGCAGCCAGTCCATCCAGCGCTCGACATCGGCCTTCTCTGCCGGATTCGCGCCGGTCAGGGCCGGACCGTACATCGCCACCAGGTAGCGCAGGATGCTGTGCGATTCCCAGATCACCGTGTCGCCGGCGACCAGGGTCGGCACCTTGGCGTTGGGGTTCAGCGCCCGGTATTCGTCGGTCTGGGTGTTGCCGAACTGGCGGCCGTAATCCTCGCGCTCATAGGCGACGCCGAGTTCTTCCAGCAGCCACAGCACCTTCTGCACATTGCCGGAGGTGTGCCGGCCCAGCAGTCTGATCATGTCCGTTCTCCTTTCGCCGGGCTGTACGCGATGGCGTCCATCTCGATCTTGGTGTTGATCACGGCGCGAGCCTCGACCGTGGTCCGGGCCAGCACCGCGTCCTTGAAGTATTCGGCGAAGACCTTGTTGTAGCGGCCGAAGTCGCGGGTATCCTCGAGATAGGTCGTGACCCGGACGACATCGGCCAGGGTGGCGCCGTCCTCGGCCAGCACCCGCTGGATCGCCTCGATCGTCGCCCGCGTCTCCTCCTCGATCGTGCCGTCGACCATGTTGCCCTCGGCATCCTTGCCGACCTGGCCGGAGACGAAGATGAAGTCCCCGGCCCTGACCGCGGGGTGGAACGGCAGGTTCGGATTCTTGCGGCCGATGGCGTAGCGCGGTGCGGCATCTGCGGTGTCGGGCACGGCGGGTCCCCTTCAGAAGGCGCTGGTTTCGATGATGTCGACGCCGTTGATCCGGTCGATCAGGTAGATCAGGCCGCGATCGTCGATGGTGACGTCGTTGGACGACGCCCGCTCCTCGCCGGCCGGCGGGTCGGGCAGGAAATGGCCGACCTCGCGTGGGGCGAAGGGGTCGGCGATGTCGACCAGCCGCAGTCCCTGCGCGAACCAGGCGAAGGGGATGACGGTGCCGGTGAAGCGCTCCGACGGCTGGTGGCAGCCGGTCATCGGCGGCTGCGGCGACCCGTCCCGGTCCAGCCCCGGCACCTGGAAGGTCGCGATCGGCAGCGGCAGCCGCTCGTCGGTGATGTCGTAGATCCAGGTGAAGGCGGGCGGCGACGGCCGCAGCTTGGCCACGTCCTCGTCGGCCACCACCATGATCCTGCGGCCCTTCAGCGGCTGGGGGACCGGCAGGCAGGTGTGGGTCGGGTGCGGGAAGGACGGGCTGGTGTTCAACTGCGAGACCAGCTTCGGCCGCGCCATGTCGGCGATGTCGAGAATGAACAGCCCGTGGTGCCAGTAGCTGACATAGAGCCGGTCGCCCGCCCGGATCGGATGGTGGCAGCGCGGCGACACCCACTCGCCCCAGGGGTATTCTTCGCCGCCGCCGGTCCATTGGCCGGGGATCCACCAGCGCCCGACCTCGACCGGCCGGGCTGGGTCGATCAGGTCGAGGATCATGACGATGTTGCCGACATAGCCCTCGGCGGTCGGCGAGATATAGGCGTAGCGGCCGTCGAAATCGTAGCGGTGGACGCCGCGGCCGGCCGTCATCCATTTCGAGATCAGCTTCGGCGCGCTGGGGCGGGACACGTCGTAGACAGCGATGCCGCCGCCGAACTCCTTCGGCCCGGTCTGGCCCAGCTTCTCATGGTTGACGACCATGATGCCGTCCTTCACCCGCACCTTGTGCGAGTGCCAGCCCTCGGGCAGCTCCAGCCGGGCGACTACCTTCGGGTTCCGCGGATCGGCGACGTCGACGATGGTGGTGCCGCTGGGCCAGCGCATATGGCCGATATACAGCGTCGTGCCCTCGACCCAGACCTGGCCGCCGCCGGGGCAGTCGATATGCGAGACGAGGGTGGTGTTGGCGGAACTCGGCAAGATGGCCTCGGGATCGTTCGGGGGAGGAGAGGCCGTCAGGGCATGCGGACGACATCGCCGCTGGCGTCGCGGCCCCATTTGCGGAACAGGCTGAAGGCCTTCTGCGCCGGCTCGTCGCTGGCCACGAACAGGATCGCGGGTTCGGTCTCCGACCCGTTCACATGCTCGCACCACGACCCGCCGGGCACCGCCAGCGTGTCGAACTCGGTCCAGTCGAAGCGCTTGCCGTCGACCACGGAATGGCCGCTGCCCTGGAACGGCGCCACCAGCAGGCTGGCGGTCTGGCGCAGCGGGCGGGTGCGCTCGCCCGGCCGCAGCATCTGGGCGAAGAAGGTGATGGTCTTGAACACCGGCCCGCCGGTCAGCGGGTCGACATATTCGATCATCAGCGCCTCATACGGGTCGCCGTCCCAGTCCTTGAACCGCTCCAGCTGCTCCCGCATCGCGTCCCAGCGATAGACATACATCGGCGACGACAGGCCGGAGCCGCGATGGTGGTCGATGAAGCGCGGCCGCAGCCCGCCGGCGCCGTAGACGCGGGCGGAATAGTCGTTCGGGAAGCGGGCGCTCTGCACCTTCTTGGCGACGCCGCTCTCGGCATAGTCATGCTCGAAATAGACCGCGTTCAGGGTTTCGACCAGCGGCAGGTCCAGGACCGACAGGTTGACCGCCGGCTCGTCGCCCGTGTTGCCGTGGTTGTGCCAGGCGTCGATCGGCGTCAGCACCATGTCGCCCGGGCCGAAGGTGATGTCCTCGCCCTCGACGCCGGTGAAGTTGCTCTTGCCGGTCAGGCCGAAGCGGATGGCGCTGGGCGAATGCCGGTGCGGCGGCATCACCTCGTTCGGGTCGTTCAGGCGATAGGCGGTGTACATGGTGCTGACCGTCGCCCGCCGCGGCGACAGGCCGGGATTGACCAGGATCAGCGAGCGCCGCTCGGAATCATCCATATGGATCAGCTCGGCGGAGCGTTGCAGGATCGGCGCGATGTCGTCCTTGTAGCTCCACAGGAACGGCACTGCCCTCTGGGTGCCCATCAGCTGCTTGATCTCGTCGTGATCGACGTCGGTCGAGCTGGCCCAGAACGGGAACATGTTCTTGGTGAAGACGTCGTCGTACAGCGCCTTCAGGGCGGCATCGCGATTGGACGCCGATGGCGCCGCGGCGCGTGTGTCCGTCATGTCGCTCCCCTGTCTCGGATCGTTGGTCCGGTCTTAGCCATGACGGTATGCCCCTTGGCCGACCGTATCAACCATATTGTTTGGTTGAAAGATGTTTGGTCGAAGTTTGGTTGATTCATTGGTCGGGATCGAAGCGGGCGCCAGAGTCGGCACGCCGCGGATCAGGTCGGCGGCGCGCTCGGCGATCATCAGCACCGGGGCGTTGATGTTGCCGCAGGTCAAATCGGGCATCACCGCGGCGTCGACCACGCGCAGTCCCTCGGCGCCATGCACCCGCAGCTGAGGGTCGACCACCGCCCCGTCATCGGCCGATACGCCCATGCGGCAGGTGCCGAGCGGGTGGTGAACGGTGATCGAGGTGGCGCGGATATAGGCATCGATCTCGGCATCCGTCGCCTTGGCCGCGCCGGGTGCGGATTCGCGGGCGACGAAGCGGGCCATCGGGCCCTGCGCCATCACCTCCCGCGCCATGCGGATGCCGGCGCGCAGGCTGGCCCAGTCGGCGTCGGTCGCCAGGAAGTTCTGGCGGATCAGCGGCGCCGCCATCGGGTCGGCGGAGGCGAGGGTGACGGTGCCGCGGCTCTCCGGCTGGATCGCCACCACACGGCAGGCGAAGGCATCGGTGAAGGGCTGCTTGAACGGCTTGAAATAGGGCCAGGCGCCGAGCGGCGCCGCGGTCAGCAGGAACTGCACGTCGGGCAGGGCCAGCTCCGCCCGGCTCTTCAGGAAGGCAACCACGCCGCCGGGCACGTCGGCGGCGAAGCCCTTGCCGAAGGCATAGGCCTTGCCGAGCTCCAGCGCGATCCGGTCGGCCCGCATCATTCGGTGGAACGGTCCCGGCTCGCACCGCTGATACATCAGGATGGTCGAGACATGGTCCTGCAGGTTGCGGCCGACGCCCTTGAGCGGGATGCGGGTGCCGATCCTCAGCGCCGCCAGCTGCTCCGGATCGCCGATGCCGGACAGCATCAGCAGCTGCGGGCTGTTGATGACGCCGCCGGACAGGATCACCTCGCGATCCGCCCGGGCGGTCAGGGTCTGGCCGTCCTTGACATATTCGATGCCGACGGCGCGGGTGCCTTCGAGCAGGATGCGGGTGGCCATCGATCCGACCGACACCGTCAGGTTCGGCCGGGCGAGCGCCGGCCGCAGATAGGCGGTCGCGGCACTGCAGCGCCGGCCGTCGCGGATCGTCATCTGCAGCCGGCCGAAGCCGTCCTGCCGGGCGCCGTTGTAGTCGTCGGTCCAGCCATGCCCCGCGGCTCGGCCGGCGGCGGCATAGGCGTCGAGCAGCGGGTCCTGGTAGCGGCAGTTCTGCACCCGCATCGGCCCGTCGCCGCCGCGCCAGGCATCGGCGCCGCCCTCCCAGGATTCGAGCCGCCGGAAATAGGGCAGGGCGTGGGCGTAGGACCACTCGTCCAGCCCCGAGGCGGCCCAGCGGTCGTAGTCGCCGCGATTGCCGCGGACATAGGCCATGGCATTGGTGGAGGAGGAGCCGCCGACCACCTTGCCGCGAGCGCATTCCACCCGGCGGTCGTCGACATTGGCCTCGGGCTCGTTGAAGTAGCCCCAGTCATGCAGCCGCTTCTGCAGGATCTTGCCCCAGCCCAGCGGGATGTGAATCCAGGGGTCGCGGTCCCAGCCGCCGGCCTCCAGCAGCAGCACGCGCCGTGCCGGGTCCTCGCTCAGCCTGGCGGCGAGGACGCAGCCGGCGGAGCCGGCGCCGACGATGATCGTGTCGTAGCCTGCGGCGGGAGTCACCGGAAGCCTCCTGTCGGGTCACGCCGGTCTAGGCGGCGCTTGCGGGGACAACTCGACCACTGCCAACCATTCTTGTCAACCATGGTAAATGGTTGCTATGGTGGTCGTAGAAACAAACGCCAAGAACCAAGCCAGAGGGACCAGGATGAACCGATCGGCGCCTTCCGATCACCCGAACGCCGACGATCAGACGCCAGATCCCTCGACCCGCGACGACAGCCTCGCCGAGATCGTCGCGGCGGTGCGCGACATCCTCGCCTCCGGCCAGGGCAAGCCGTCCGAACGGGCCCTGGCGGAACGGCTGAACGTCAAGCGCCACCGGCTGCGGCAGGCGCTCGACCAGCTGCGCGCGGCGGGAGAGCTGGAGCCGGCGCGGGCCGGGCGGCCGCGGACCTCAGCGCCGCGGCGGGGCGACGACCTCGCCCGCGACACCAACCCGGTCGAGATCATCGAGCTGCGCATGATGCTGGAGCCGGCGCTGGCCCGGCTGGCCGCGCTGCGCGCCTCGCCCTTCGAGATCATGCGCATCCAGCGCGCTGCCAGCACGCCGCCCGGCGCCTCGGCCGGCGCGGTCGACCTGGCCTTCCACAAGGCGGTCGCGGCGGGCGCGCGCAACAGCCTGGCGACCGAGCTCTACGCCCTGATCCGGCAGGTGGCGACCGACGCCCGGCTGCGCTTCGGCAACAGCGACAACCCGAGCTGCCCGAACCGCCTGCGGCAGCGCGACGCCGAGCACAAGACCATCGCCGACGCCATCGCCGCGCGCGACCCGGATGCGGCGGAGCAGGCGATGCGCGCCCATCTCGGCGCGGTGCAGCGCCAGATCCTCGACCGCCTGGGTCCAGGGATGGCCGTGGCGTGATGAGATTGGGCGGTCTGTGTGGCGGGGCTCTTAGAAGGCGTCGGCCAAAGATAAACGAGTCCCCCCTCCCCTCGCGGGAGGGGGTAGGGGGAGGGGGCTCTCTCAGCTCGACTCGGCCCGTGATCGTTGCAAGCCGGCTTGGCCGGCAGGGTGATTCCATACCATTCGCGCGCGGACGCGCGCAGACCCCTCCCCCTAGCCCCCTCCCGCAAGGGGAGGGGGGACAAGGATAGGGCAGGAGCGCGCATGGCCGGTTTCGATGTGCTGGTGATCGGCGCCGGCTCCGCCGGCTCGGTGGTGGCGGCGCGGCTCAGCGAGGATCCCGGCCTGTCCGTCGGGCTGGTCGAGGCCGGGGCGATGCCGTCAGACCCGGACATCGCTGTGCCCGCGCAATGGCCCTTCCTGCAGGGGCGGGCCTATGACTGGGCCTACCGCACCGTGCCCCAGCCGGGCACCGCTGGCCGCGTCCATGACTGGCCGCGCGGCCGTATCGTCGGCGGCTCCAGCTGCCTGCACGCCATGGCGCATGTCCGCGGCCATCCCGACGACTTCGCGCCCTGGGCCGCGGCGGGCGGGCCGGGCTGGGGTTATGAGGCGCTGCTGCCGGCCTTCCGCCGCAGCGAGCGCTTCTCCGGCGGCGCCTCGGCCGCGCATGGCGACGCCGGTCCGCTCGACGTGCTGTTGCCGGATCAGCAGATCCATCCGCTGGTCCGCGACTATATGGCGGCCGGCCTGGCGATCGGCGCGCCCTGGATCGGCGACCACAATGCCGGGCCGCTGGCCGGTGTGGCGCCGAACCAGCTGACGATCCGCGACGGGCGGCGCCTCAGCGTCGCCGATGCCTATCTCGCGCCGGTCCTCGGCCGCCCGAACCTGACGCTGCTGACCGAGATCCTGGTCCATGAGCTGGTGCTGCAGGGTGGCCGCGCCTGCGGCGTCCGGATCACCCGGGACGGCGCGGAGGAGATTGTGACCGCGGACCGGATGGTGCTCTGCGCCGGCGCCGTCGCCTCGCCGCTGCTGCTGATGCGATCCGGCATCGGCGATCCCGAGACCCTGCGCGATGCCGGCATCGCCTGCCGGCACGATCTGCCGGAGGTCGGGCGCAACCTGCACGACCATCTGCTGGCCGCCGGCAATGTCTACCGCGCACGGCGGCCGGTGGCGCCGTCGCGGCTGCAGCATTCGGAATCGCTGATGTATCTGCACAGCGACGACCCGACCCGGGCCGAGGGTGCGCCGGACGTTGCTCTGGCCTGCGTCGTGCTGCCGGTGGTGACCGAGGCCTTCGCCCGCCCAGAGGCCGGCACCGCCTACACCCTCCTCTGCGGCGTCACCCACCCGACCAGCCGCGGCACGATCCGGTTGAGCGGTCCGTGGGTGGCCGACGCCCCGGTCATCGATCCCGCCTATCTCTCGACCGAGCACGACCGCAGCACCTTCCGCGCGGCCCTGCGCCTGGCCCGCACCGTCGGCCGGGCCGCGCCGCTGGCGGAGTGGAACGATGGCGAGATCCTGCCGGGGCCGGGCGTCGAGGCGGATGCCGATCTCGACGCCTTCCTGGCCCGAGCCGCGATGACCCACCACCACCCGGTCGGCACCTGCAGCCTGGGGCCGGTGGTCGACGGCTCGCTCGCGCTCCACGGCATCGACGGCCTCTTCGTGGTCGACGCCTCGGTCATCCCGTCGATCACCAGCGGCCCGGTCAACGCCGCCGTGATCGCGATCGCCGAGACCTGGGCAGGCGCCGCCGGCTGGCCGTCGGCTCAGCCGGTCACGTAGCCACCGTCGACCGGGATGTCGGCGCCGGTCAGGAAGGCGGCGGCGGGGGAGGCGAGGAACAGGGCGGTGCCGACCAGGTCGTCGGCCTCGCCCCAGCGCTTCAGGGCCGAGCGCGCGGCGATCCGCACCGCCGCCGCCGGGTCCGACCACAGCGGCCTGGTCATGTCGGTGCGGTGATAGCCGGGCGAGATGGCGTTGACCCGGATTCCCTCCGGCCCGAAGGCATGGGCCAGGTGCCGGGTCAGCCCGACCACGCCGGTCTTGCTGGCGCCATAGGCCGGGACGCTGGGATCGGCCAGGTAGCTCAGCATCGAGGCGAAGTTGATGATGCTGCCCCGGCTGGCCGCCAGATGCGGCCGCCCCGCCATCGACAGGCGCATGACGCTGTGCAGGTTGACCTCGATCACCTCGAGATAGGTGGCCTCGGTGAACTCCGCCTCCGGCCGGGCGATGCCGGCGGCGTTGACCAGGATGTCCAGGCCGGGCAGGGCGCCGACGAAGCCGGCGATCGCCGCCGGGTCGCGCACATCCAGCGTGGCGAAGCGGATGCCGTCGTTGCGGCCGTCGGCCCGCGCCGCGGAGAGCTTGGTTTCGGAGCTGCCGGTGGCGGTGACCTCGGCCCCGACATCGCGGAAGCCGCGGGCCACCGCCAGGCCGATGCCGCTCGACGCGCCGGACACCAGCACGCGCCGGCCGGCGAAGAGGTCCGGCCGGAAGGTGGTCTCAATTTCGCTCATGGCGCGTTCCTCTCCCTTGTGTTCAGACCAGCTCGCGCAGAACGCTGACCACCATCTCCGCGGTTACCGGCATGGCCTCGTTGTGCATGATCTCGCCGGGGCGGCAGGCGCGTTCGGCCACGATCCGCAGCTTCGCCTCGGTGGCGTCGACGATGCCGATGTCGCGCAGCCGGGTCGGCAGCCGCACCGCGGCGCAGAAATCGCGCACCCGGCGGTACTCCGCCTCCGGCACGCCCTGCAGCTTCAACTCGGCCAGCACGCCGATCGCGACCTTCTCGCCATGCAGGTGGTGGTGCACCTCCTCCAGCTCGGACAGGCCGTGATGGATGGCGTGGGCGCCGGCGACGCCGCCGGATTCGAAGCCGAGGCCGCTCAGCAGGATGTTGGCCTCGATGATCCGCTCGAAGGCCGGGCCGGGCATCTTGGCGTCGCACTCCGCCAGGGCGGCGACGCCGAACTCGAACACCGTGTCGCGGCACAGCCGCGCGATCTCATAGGCCAGCGGCACGCCGCGGACGCCGAGGCAGTTCAGCGCGCCGCTGCGGCGGCAGGCCTCGGCCTCGTAATACGTCGCCAGCGCGTCGCCGATGCCGGCGGCCAGGAAGCGGGCCGGGGCCCTGGCGACGATCTCGGTGTCGACGATCACCAGGTCGGGGTTGCACGGCAGGAAATAGTCGTGGTCGACCGACCCGTCCGGCTTGTAGACCACGGCCAGCGCGCTGCAGGGCGCGTCGGAGGCGGCGATGGTCGGCATCACCACGCAGGCGGCGCCGGCCTCGTGCGCCGCCGCCTTGGCGGTGTCCAGCGCCTTGCCACCGCCGACGCCGAGCACCACGCGGGCAGCGGCGGCGCGGGCAGCCGCGGCCACCGACGCGATCTCATCCTTCGAGCATTCGCCGCCATGGCGGATCAGCTCGATCGCCAGATGGCCGTCGCAGGCGTCGCGCAGCGGGTCGGCCAGCAGGTCGTAGACGCCGCGGTCGAGCACGATGACGGCCCGGTGGCCGAAGCCGGCCAGTTCCTGTCCCAGCCGGGCGACGATGCCGGGGCCCTGCAGGTAGCGGCCGGGAAAGCGGGCGCCGATGATCATGATCCGTCTCCTCTCCGGGTCAGGCGCGCCGCGCCGTGGTCCCGCGCTCGATCAGCATCGCCGGCACCACGATCCGGTGCTCATGCGCCTCGGGCGGCGTGGCAGTGGCGGCGCGCAGGATCTTCAGCGACGCGTCGACCATGCGCGCGGCGTCGTGGACGAAAGTGGTCAGGTCGTAGCCGGCATAGCCCGCGGCGGGGATGTCGTCGAAGCCGGCGATCATGATGTCGTCCGGCACCGCGAGGCCGAGCCGGCCGCGCAGCGCGTCGATGGCGCCGATCGCCACCAGGTCGTTGGCGCAGAAGATCGCGTCCGGCCGGTCCGGCCCGGCGCACATCTGCAGCGCCGAGGCATAGCCGCCCTCGTAGCGGAAATGGCCGCCGATCACGACCGGCTCGGGCAGGCCCAGCTCGCCCAGCCGGTCGCGGAAGCCGCCCAGCCGGTCCTGGTTGGCCGGGCTGTCGGCCGGGCCGGCGATGTAGCCGAAGCGGCGGGCGCCGCGGGCGACGAACAGATCCGCCGCCGCCCGGGCTGCGCCGGTGTTGTCGCAGCACACCGAGGACAGGAAGTCGTTCTGCGCTGGGGTGTTGAACGAGATCACCGGGATCCGGAACCGGGCCAGCGCCTCCGCCGTGTCCGGCGCCAGCACCGCCAGGGCGCTGACGATCGCATCGACCCGGTAGCTGGCCAGGCGCGGGAGCGCCGCATCGAAGGAATGGCCGCTGTCGACATGCAGCAGCAGCACCTGCCAGCCGCCGGCCTGCAGCCGGCTGGTGAACTGTTCCAGCACCGTCGCGTAGAACGGGTTGTACATGCCGCCGATGACGATCGCGACCAGGTGCGAGCGCTGCGTCAGCATGATCTGCGGGATCAGGCTTGGCCGGTAGTCGAGCTCCTGCGCCGCCGCCAGCACCTTGGCCCGCGTCTCCTCCGACACGCTGGCGCCAGGCTTGTAGGTGCGCGACACCGCGGACTGCGACACCCCCGCCAGCCGCGCCACATCGGTGGAGGAGGCGTATTTCTTCGATCGCGTCATCGCGGCTCCATAGATACGACGTTTTCCGATTGACGCCGAAAGCCGTCGATGCATAGCTAGTCACACCTAGTGCATAGCTAGTCAACGCAAAAATATTTCAGGGAGAGACGAACATGAAGGATGGACGCTTTCCGCTTTCGATGTCCCTGACCCGGCGCGGTGCGCTGAAGGGGGCCGCGGCGATCGGCGTCGGCCTGGCCGCGCCCGCCGGTTTCGTGCGCCGCGGCTTCGCCGCCGACAAGCCAACGCTGGTGACCTCGATCCGGTCCCTCTCCAACCCCTATCACGCCGCCTGGAAGCAGGGCGCCGAGACCTATGCCAAGGCGGTCGGGCTCGAGCTGGTGACGCTGGTGACCGAGGGCGACAGCGAGAAGGGGCTGGCCGACATCCGCGCCATCCTGGCCAAGACCGGCGGCAACATGGTGCTGAACCTCGACCCGAACGACTCGGCCGACGCGACGCCGATCGTCGAGGCCTGCGCCGCCGCGAAAGTCTATGTCATGTCGCAGTGGAACAAGCCGGCCGACCTGCACCCCTGGGACCACAACCCGTACTATGTCGCCTTCGTCACCTTCGACGGCGAGCGCTACGGCGCCGAGACCGGCGAGGCGCTGGTCAAGTCGATCGGCGGCAAGGGCGGCATCGTCGCGCTGGGCGGCATCATCTCCAACACCGTGGCGATCGCGCGCAAGGCTGGGCTGGACAAGGTGGTGGCGGCCCATCCCGACGTGAAGCTGCTCGACTTCCAGGTCGCCGACTGGCAGTCGACCAAGGCCTATGACGTGGTCGCCGCCTGGCTGACCCGGTTCGGCGACGAGATCAAGGGCATCTGGGCCGCCAATGACGACATGGGCGTCGGCGCGCTCGAGGCGCTGCGGGCCGAGGGGCTGGCCGGCAAGGTGCCGGTCACCGGCATCGACGGCATCAAGGCGGCGGTCGAGGGCGTGAAGTCCGGCGAGTTCGCCGCCACCGTGTCCTCCGACCCCTACTGGCAGGGCAGCATGGGCCTGGCCATCCCCTATGCCGCCTCGCTCGGCAAGTTCGACCCGGCCAAAGAGCCGAAGGAGCATCGCGAGTTCTACGGCCAGGGCATCGTGGTGACGAAGGAGAATGTCGAGGCCTTCTACAAGTCGAACATCGAATCCGAGCCGAAGATCGACTATGGCGACCTGTGGGGCCGGGTCACCGGCCAGGTCCGCCCGGGCTGACGGCGGCCGCGTGTCCGTGCAGTCCCACACCGCACCGGCGGCGGCCGCGGCCCGGCCGCGCGCCACCGCCGGCCGGGCGAAGCTGGAGCGGCGCCTGCGCCTGGCGGCGCCGCTGATCGTGCTGATCGCGCTGTGCCTGCTGCTCGGCCTGGCCAACCCGAACTTCCTCAGCACCGGCAACTTCGTCCGGGTGGCGACCGCCGCCTCGATCCCGCTGGTGCTGACGCTCGGCGCCACCTTCATCATCCTGCTCGGCAGCATCGACCTATCGATCGAAGGCATGATGGCGGTGGCGGCGATCGTCCTGACCCTGCTGGTGGCGAATGACTCTGGCGGCGGCTTCGACATCGGTCTGGCCGCCGTGCCGGTCGCCGTTGCCGCCGGCACCGCGATGGGGCTGTTCAACGGCGCGCTGCATGTCGGCCTCAGGATCCCGTCCTTCATGGCGACGATCGGCAGCTGGTTCATCGGCCTGGGCACCGCCACCATCCTGCTCGGCGGCGGCTCGGTCCGGATCCTCGACCCCGACATCCGGGCCCTGGCCCTGACCCGGCTGGCCGGGATGCCGCTGTCGGTGTGGATCGCGCTGGCGGCGCTGGGCGTGGCCTGGGTGATCCAGACCCAGACCCGCTTCGGCCGGCACGTCTATGCCATCGGCGGCGGTGAGGATCTGGCGGCGCTGTCCGGCGTGCCGATCCGGCGCACCAAGGTCATCGCCTTCGCCCTGGCCGGCACCTTCTACGGCCTGGCCAGCGTGCTGGCGGCGGCGCAGCTGGGCTTGGCCAATGCCGAGATCGGCACCGGCCGGCTGTTCACCACGATCACCGCCGTGGTGGTCGGCGGCACCTCGCTGATGGGCGGGCAGGGCGGCGTGCTGAACGCGCTGATCGGCGTGCTGATCGTCGCCGTCCTGGCCAACGGCATGGTGCTGCTGGGCATCCCGCCCTATCTGCAGCAGGCCGCCCAGGGCCTGATGATCATCGTCGCGGTCGCGCTGTCGCTCGACCGGTCGCAGCTCCGCATCGTGAAGTGACGCCATGCTGCAGGCCATCGCCCTCCAGAAATCCTTCGGCAGCGTCCAGGCGCTGAAGGGCGTCGATGTCGAGATCCGGCCGCGCGAGGTGGTCGGTCTGGTCGGTGAGAACGGCGCCGGCAAGTCGACGCTGATGCGGATTCTGGCCGGGGTGCAGCAGCCGTCTGGCGGCGAGCTGCGCCGCGACGGCCAGGCGCTGCACCTGGCCGATCCGCGCCAGGCCAATGCCCGCGGCATCGCCATGGTGTTCCAGGAGCAGTCGCTGCTGCTGAACCTCAGTGTCGCCGAGAACATCTTCCTGGGGCAGGAGCAGGACTTCATCCGCCTCGGCCTGATCGACTGGCGCCGGCTGAACGCCGCGGCGCGCCGGCAGCTGGAGAAAGTCGGGCTCGACATCGACCCCGCCACCCGGGCGCAGGACCTCAGCTTCGCCGCCCGCCAGATGGTCGAGCTGGCCAAGGCGCTGGCGCTGGAGGACCGGGTCGAGGGCGACCTGGTGATCCTGCTGGACGAGCCGACCTCGGTGCTGGAGCAGGCGGAGATCGACCTCCTGTTCTCCCGCGTCCGGGCGCTGAAGAGCCGGGCCAGCTTCGTCTTCGTCTCGCACCGGCTGGACGAGGTGCTGGCGATCAGCGACCGCATCTACGTCATGAAGGATGGCGGTGTGGTCGCCGAGATGCCGGCGGCGGAGGCCGACGTGCCGACCCTGCACCGGATCATGGTCGGGCGCGAGGTCCATGCCGAATACTACCGGGAGTCCGAGCAGCGGCCGCCGCAGGACGAGATCGTGCTGCAGGCCAAGGGGCTGTGCTGCGCGGGCAAGTACCGCGACATCGACCTGACGCTGCGGCGCGGCGAGGTGCTGGGCATCGCCGGCGTCATCGGCTCGGGGCGGGAGGAGCTGGTGCGCAGCTTCTTCGGCTTCGTCCAGCCCACGGCCGGGACGCTGGAGGTCGGCGGCAAGCCGGTGCGCTTCGCCTCCCCGGCCGACGCGGTCGGGCATGGGATCGGCTTCATCCCGAGCGAGCGCCGGGTCGAGGGGCTGGTGATGATGCTCTCGGTGGCCTCGAACATGACCCTGGCGCGGCTGGAGGTGGCGGAGGGCCCGGTGGGCTTGAGTCGCGCCCGCGAGCGCGCTTTGGCGCAGGATTGGACCCAGCGGCTGGCGATCCGCGCCGCCGGGCCGGACGCGCCCTGCCTGTCGCTGTCGGGCGGCAACCAGCAGAAGGTGGTGCTGGCCAAGTGGCTGACGGCGCAGTCGCGGATCCTGATCCTCGACCACCCGACGCGGGGCATCGATGTCGGTGCCAAGGAGGAGGTGTTCCGCCTGATCCGGTCGCTCTGCGCCGAGGGCGTGTCGGTGATCCTGATCGCCGACACGCTGGAGGAGACGATCGGCCTCAGCCACACCGTGCTGGCGATGCGCGACGGTGCCGTCACCGCCCGGCTCAGCGCCGAACCCGGCCGCAAGCCGTCCCAGGTCGACCTGATCGGATACATGGTATGACCCGCCTGCTCGATCCCGCTGCCCTGCGCGGCGCCGCGCCGGCGCTGTTCCTGCTGCTGCTGGTGGTGGCGATCGCCATCGCCGCGCCGGGCTTCGGCTCGCCCGACACGCTGCTGGTCATCCTGGCCGACACCACCACCCTGTTCACCCTGGCCGCGGGGGTGACCTTCGTCATCCTGCTCGGCAGCATCGACCTGTCGATCCCGTCGGTGTGCTCGCTCTCCACCGTCATCGTCGCCCTGCTGCTGCCGCGGATCGGCGTCGGCGCCTTCGCCGTGGCCCTGGCGGCCGGCGCCGTCGCCGGGCTGGTCAGCGGCTTCGTCCATGTCCGGCTGCGGGTGCCGTCCTTCATCGCCACCCTGGCCACCGGCGGCGTGGTCGGCGGCGTCGCGCTCTACATCTCAGACGCCCGCAACATCGCTATCGCGGCCGACACGCGCGACCTCCTAGACTGGATCACCGCCAGCACCGCCGGGGTGCCGAACATCATCGGCATCGGCATGGTCGCGCTGGCGGTCGGCGTCTACCTGCAGCGCTACAGCCGCTTCGGCCGCTACAGCCTGGCGATCGGGGCGGGGGAGCCGGCGGCCTGGGCGGCCGGCATCCGCGTCAACCGGCACAAGATCCTGGCCTTCGTCCTGTCCGGCGCCTTCGCCGCCCTGGCCGGCATCCTGCTGTCGGCACGGCTGGCCAGCGGGTCGCCGACGGTCGCCAACCAGCTGCTGCTGCCGGCGATCTCGGCGGTGCTGGTCGGCGGCACCGCCATCACTGGCGGCATCGGAGGCATCGGCCGCACCCTGGTCGGCGCGCTGACCGTCTCGGTCGTCCGCATCGGCATGACCTTCCTCGGCGTCAACATCTTCGCCCAGCAGATGGTGTTTGGCGCCGTCCTCATCCTTGCCGTGGCCATCACCCTGGACCGCGGCAAGATCCTGATCGCGAAGTAGCAGGGCAGGGGGAACAGGCCATGGATCTCGGACTGGGCGGCAAGGTCGCCGTGATCACCGGCGCCAGCATCGGCATCGGCCTCGCCGTGGCCGACGGGCTGGCAGCGGAAGGCGCCCATATCGTGCTGGCGGCCCGCCAGGCCGGCCGGCTGGAGGCCGAGGCCAAGGCGCTGGCGGCCCGGCGCGGCGTTCGCACTTTGGCCGTGGCCTGCGACGTCGCCACACGCGAGGGCACCGACGCGCTGGTGGCCGCGGCGGAGGCGGAGTTCGGCGGCGCCGACATCCTGATCAACAACGCCGGCACCGGGTCGAACGAGACGATCCTGGAGGCGCCGGACGAGAAGTGGCAGGCCTATTGGGACCTGCATGTGATGGCGGCGGTGCGGCTGGCGCGCGGCCTGGTACCGGGCATGAAGCGGCGCGGCGGCGGCGTGATCCTGCACAACGCCTCGATCTGCGCGGTGCAGCCCTTGTGGTACGAGCCGATCTACAACGTCACCAAATCGGCGCTGATGATGTTCTCCAAGACCCTCGCCACCGAGGTGGTGAAGGACAACATCCGCGTGAACTGCGTCAATCCCGGCCTGATCCTGACGCCGGACTGGATCAAGACCGCCAAGCAGCTGACCGCCGATAGCGGCGGCGATTGGGAAGGCTACCTGCAGGGCGTGGCCGACGAGCATGCGTCGATCAAGCGCTTCGGCACGCCGCAGGAACTGGCGCATTTCTTCGTCTTCCTGTGCTCCGACAAGGCCAGCTACAGCATCGGGTCGACCTATTTCGTCGATGGCGGGATGCTGAAGACGCTGTAGCCGTCGGCCGGCCTCAGGGCGCCGCCAGGAAGTCCCGCACCGCGGCGATCGTCGGCGCGGGCGCTTCGTCCATCAGCCAGTGGCCGGCATTCGGCACGATGACCTCCTGCACATTCGTCGCCGCGTTGCGCATGATGATCGCCATGCTGGTGCCGAACGCCTTCTCGGCGCCGATGGTGAGCACCGGCATCGTCAGCTTCACCTGCATCGCCTTGAGGTTGTCGGCCACGTCCATCCGGTCGATCGCCAGGAACTGGGCGAAGGCGGACCGTATCGCGCCGGGCCTGGCATAGAGCGCGGCGTAGTGGCGGCGGGTGGCCTCGTCGACCTTCGACGGGTCGCCGGCGAACTCGTTCCAGAAGCGGTCGAGATAGATGCGCTCGCGGCCGGCGACCAGGCGCTCGGCGTCCGGGCCGCCGAAGTTGAAGTGCCACAGCGCGGGCATGCGCACGATCTGGTCCCAGGGCGGGATGCCGGGCACCGGCGAGTCGATCACGACCAGGCGGCTGGTCTTGTCCGGATAGCGCGTCGCGTAGGCATAGGCGACCATCACGCCGATGTCGTGGCCGACGATGTCGGCGCGGTCGATGCCGAGCGAGTCGAGGACGGCGCGGATGTCGCCGGCCTGCGTCCGCTTGTCGTAGCCGCCGGCAGGGTGGGAGGACAGGCCCATGCCGCGCAGGTCGGGCACGATGACGGTGTGGTCCTGCGCCAGCACGGCGGCCATCGGCGACCACATGTCGCCGGTCTCGCCGAAGCCGTGGATCAGCACCACCGCGGGCCCGTGGCCGCCGACGCGGACCGCGATCGTCGCGTCGGCGCTCGCCACCTGCGCGCTGCGGAAACCGGCCGGGAAGGGCGTGATCGCGGCATGTGCTGGCAGGGCGCCCAGCATCAGGCTGGCGGCGAAGCCGGCCGCCACCCGGCGGATTCGGCGGGGGATCGTGGACCAAACGGGCATCTGTCGAGTCTCCGGTTTGCGGTGGTCGAGGCCGGGCAGGGCGCTGGCCCGACGCGTTTTATAACGATCGTCAGAAAACAGGCAATGGATTTTTATGACGGTCGTGATAAAACAGGGCTGCGGGGTTTCGCTCTCGCCGGTGACCGAGGATCCAGATGGCCAGGCCCAGGGAATTCGATGAGGACGCGGTGCTCGACGCCGCCATGCAGCGCTTCTGGAACAATGGCTATGAGGCGACATCGATGCGAGACCTCGCCGAGGTCACCGGACTGACGACGCCGAGCCTCTACAATGCGTTCGGCGACAAGAGGGCCATCTACCGCCTCGTGCTCGACCGCTATCTCCGCCTGACGCAGGAAACCGGCTCGGCGATCTTCGGGGGCGACGACCCGCCCCTGCGCGCCTTGGAGCGGTTCTTCGATGCCAATGTCGAGGAGGTGCTGGCCGACCGGCTGCACAAGGGGTGCCTGGTCGTGAACACGGCGCTGGAGGTGGCTCCGCACGACCAGGACTTCCGGGATGTCGTCACCGGGGCCTTCGCCGGCATCGAGACATCCGTCCGCGACTGTGTCGCGGCCGGGCAGCGCGACGGATCGATCCTGACCGCGCAACCGGCACCCGACATCGCGCGGCTCGCTTTGGGCATCATCGTGGGCTTGCGGGTCTTGGCCCGCACCAATCCCGACCGCAACCTGTTGACCGGGGTCGTTCGTCCGTTCTTTGTGCTGCTCGGGACACGGTGAACGGGGCCGAAATGGGAGTCAGGAACTATCTGGTCGAGGGCCTTTCCGGCACCGGCAAGACCTCGGTCTGCGACGAGCTGCAGCGGCGCGGCCACCATGCGATCCATGGCGACAGGGAATTGGCGTATCAGGGCGATCCGGACACCGGCGAACCGCTGGCCGGCTTTGCGCATGGGCACCACATCTGGGACATCGGCAAGGTCAAGGCCCTGGTGGCCGACAAGACCCATGCGATGTCGTTCTTCTGCGGCGGCTCCCGGAACTTTCCCCGCTTCATCCATCTGTTCGACGGGGTCTTCGTGCTCGAGGTCGATATCGGCACGCTGAACCGGCGGCTCTCCGCGAGACCGGAAGACGAGTGGGGCGGACGCGCCATCGAGCGGGAGTTCGCTGCGCGATTGCATGCCACGAAGGAAGACGTCCCGAAGAGCGGCGTCATCATCGACGCCACGGCACCGATCCCGCGCGTCGTCGACGCGATCCTGAGCCAATGCAGGTGAGGGCTGGAATCGAAGGTGGGGTGGCCGTCCTTGGCCATCCCGCCGTCGAGATCATCGCGCCCCGGCCTCAGTCGTACAGGCCGGGCAGCAGATAGGCCTCGATCGCCGAGCGGCCGAAGATCTGGTCCCGCTCGGCCTCGGTCAGGTTCTCCAGGTAGGGCCGCAGCGCGCCGACGACCTAGTCGTAGCTGCTGATGTTCTCCAAGATCCTCGCCACCGAGGTGGTGAAGTCCGGTCACAGAAGCGCCGGGCGGGGAATAATTGGATCCCGGCAGCGAGATTGCGAGGCGGCCGTCAACTCCCCGCGGTCAGACGCGCCGTCGGGTCGCCGAGGGCCGGATCAATGGTCCAATCCCCCATCAGCCGCACCAGATCGTCCGGAGAGGCCACGGCGTCGCACACGCGGAGCGTGATGTCCGCCTGGTCGATGTCGCCGGGTAGATCGGCACCCAGCGATCGCTGTAGGCGCTGAAGTGCGAACAGGCAGCCCGGGCTCCCTTCCGGCCGGCCGGACACATAGAGGAAGGGCCCGTAGCGATTCTTCCCTTCCCGGATCGAATTGGCATCGACCGCGCCAACGGGCGCGTCGACCGCTGCCAGGAACTTGTCGCTGGTGATTCTGGTCGCCGTGCCGTCGGCGGTGATCTTCAGCTCGAGGAAATTCTCGCCCTTCGCCCGCGTATCGTTGCGCAGCACATAGCGCTGCTCCAGCGCCTCGCCCCCGCGCCGATCCGAGACCGCGAGCACCATCGGCCGCAGGGATCCACCCAGCCGCAACGCCGCGCGGTCGGGTGAAACCTCCCGCCAGAGCATTGTCGTCGATCGCGGATCGAAGCGCCCTTTCGGCACGCAGCCCGCGGCCGATACGGCCAGGACCAGGACGAGCAGCGCGCGGAGCGGCATGGATCGAGAGTGCATGGTCAGCTGAATCCATAGAGGCCGCCCCGCGCGATGCGCACGCCCTCGCGGCTGTCCGGCGTGCTGAGCACCCGGTCGATGGCCAGGAAGACGTCCAACGCCTCGCGATAGCGGCGCAGGTTGTAATACGCAAAACCCCGCAGCATCTGAAGATCCCGCCGGGGCGGCGCCCCCAGCTCATTGCGCGCATCGAACAGGCGGAGCGCCTCACGGTAGTCGCCGCTTTGGTGAGCGGCGGTCCCGAGCTGCGCCAGTACCTCACCCTGGACCTCGCGATGCTGCTGGCCGGTCAGAGTCGCATTTTCGATCAGGGCCTGGGCGTCGTCGACCAGGCCCCGCCTGAGCGTTGCGAGGATCAGCCCGTAGGTCGCGTCCTGGACCTCGGCCGTCGCGCGTCCCTGCGATCGCACTGCGGCGAAGAGCGACGAGGCCTCGGTCGGTCGCTCCAGCTCGTACAGGCACCAGGCGCGGGTCAGCTTCACTCCGGTCGCGGTGCTGCCATCCGTCAGGCGGAGACAATCCGCATAGGCGCCCGACTGCTTCGCCGCATCGGCGGCGGCGCCCTGGGCCGCGGCTGCTCGGCTCGGCCCGGAAGCCTTCTGGGGCGCGGGGCTTCGCTGCGCCGTCCGGCGCCCCGCCTCGAGCGACTTCTGGACGTCGTCGATCGCTGCGCCGTCGGCGCCCGACCTCTGCTTTGCCAGAGCGTAGAGCTGTGCCATCTGCTCGGCCGACAGGAACGCGTTCGCCTTCTGCAGCGTCGCGACCCGCTCCTGCAGGTTGCTGCAGGTGCCGATCAGGCTTCGATACAGGTCGAAGGCGGATGCCGTCTGCTGCAGGCGGGCGAAGGCCTCCGCCGTTCGCCAGACCGTGTCGGTGCGAGCGCAGTTCAGGAGGTCCGGCTGCTGGCGCGCCTGGTCGATCACCGCCTGCCACTGCGCGGTCTCGCTGGCCGTGCCGAGCTTCTGCTGCCCCTCGGCGATGTCGAGCTGGCGCAGCAGGTCAGTGGAGGGGCTGTAGGTCGGATTGGCCTGCTGGAGCTGGGCAATCCGCGTCCTGACCTCGGCATAGCGGCCGGATCCGAACAGGTCCCACAGCTCCTGCTCGTTCACCGTCGGGCCGGACTGTCCGCCCATGAGATCCGCCGGAGGCTGCCAGCCCGGATCGAGGGCCCGCAGCCGCCGGATCTCGGACTCGACGCGATTCCAATCCTTGATCTCGACGTAGTAGCGCAGCGCCGTGAGGTCCCGCTCCTCGATCCGGCGCGGCGCACCCGGCGTCGCTTCGGCAGACGGAGCAGCACCGGCCGAAGGCTGCTCCGGTGTCGCAGCAGGGGCAGCACCGGCCGGCGGCTGGATCCCCTGAGCCACGAGAATGGGCGCCGGCGACGCCCCGAACGCCGCCGCTGGCACGGCGACCAAGATCACTGCCGCGGCAAATGTCAGAGAGGGGCGCATGATGGATATCGCTCCCGTTGCACGACGCGGGTCAGCATCAGAAGGGTGGATGGATAATAGGGCTCGGCTGCGCGCAGCCTCGGAGGATCGCTGAAGCCTGCCGAGCCCAGAATGCAGGAAACCAGATCCGGCAGCCCGAGATAACCGGTGTCCAGGCTTCGCTCGACCACCTTGCCGGTCGCGGCGTCGACGACAATGGGCATGCCATCGGCGCGATCGCCCCAGAGCGCATCGAAACGCTGGATGGCCGAATCCTTCGGGAACCCGGCCCACAGCAGGTAGAGCGGGATGCGATAGGCGTTGTAGCCGACGACATCGGGCTGGTCCGGGGCCGAGCCCAGGCGGCCGTCGGCGTGCAGGGCGATCCAGTCGGGCGGCGGCCGCCCGTCCGTGCCGGCCTGGTCGATCAGAGCTAACCCGCTGTCGATAACCCGGCCCCAGCGGTCGTCCTCGAATGCCGTCCTGAAGTCCTGCAGCGCGGGGAAAACCCAGTACGACAGGTTGATCACCGTCCCGCCGTCGGGCAGTGAGAAGCCCTGCACGCCCGGGAGGAGCACGATGCGGCCGGACACCTCCGCGCTGGCATGGTCGAGCGTCGATTGCGCCAGCCTGGCCGAGGCCTCCCGGTAATCGGCATCGTTCCAGGCCCTGCCGGCCCGCAGCAGCGCCCAGGCCACGAGAATATCGCCGTCGGTCGCATTGTTCCGGTCGGTCACGCCCTGGCGCGCGGGATCCCAGCGCCAGGCCAGCAGGCCGTCCTCACGCACCTGCAGATTGGCCCGCGTCCAGCTCCACACCCTGGCGAAGGTCGCCGGATCGGCATGGGCGACGGCGAGGAGCATGGCGTAGCCTTGTCCTTCCGAATGGCTGATGCCGCCGTTGGGCGCATCAACCACGCGGCCTTCCGCCGTGACGTAGGCACCGCGCCAGAGCGCCCACTGCATGTCGGATGGCTCGGCACGCGCCACCCCGGGGCATGACGCAGTGGCGAGCACAGCGATCAGGCTCCAGAGCAGCAGGATTCGCATCAGGCCCCCATCAGCGCGTTCGACGGACGCCGAGGCGTCCGAGCAGTGCGTGGGTGACAGCCGCGGCGATCACCGACAAAGCGAGAACCGCAAGCGTCCATAGCGTCCCGTTGCGCGAGAACCAATGGCCGGCCACCATCAGCATGTTGGCTGATAGGAATGGCTTCGTCATCACCAGTGATTGCTCCACCGGCTGATGAAGGCTCCAGCCCGCGGGCAGGAGCAGCGCGGCGTCCCCCCCGAGAGCGGACCAGACCGGAGAGCGGGTCGCCCCGGCGCTGAAAGCGGACAGTGCCTGGGCATCGGCGGCCGTCACCAGCGTGACCAGCCCCGACGCCCCCTGCCACTGGCCGACGAAGCCCGAGGCCTGGATCTTCTGGGTGGCGAGCCAGTCCGGCATGGATGGCCCAGCCTCGTGCCATCCCACCAGCCGCTGGGCATCCTTCAGCGTGTCGTCCCAGAGCGACGACGCCTGGTCGGCGATCGTGTCCCGGCTGGCGCGCTGGTCCAGCTGTGCCCGCCAGGCGAGCCGGGCATCGGCCGAGCCGGCACTCCGTCCCGCATCGGGCACCGGGCCGGCGGCCGGCGACCCGGCCGGAAGGGCACCGCCAGCTGCGGATTGCTGCGCGAGATGCGGGGCGATCGCCGCGGGGGTTATCGGTGCATCGACGAACAATCCGTTGGGCAGCGTCGCCACCGGCCCCACGGCGAGGGTCGGCCCAGACGGCCCAGCCAAGGACAAGGTCGGCTCGAACTGCACCGGATCGTCGGAAGCGGCGCTCAGCCGTGCCACGACCGTCAGGGCGGCGCCCACCGTGCGCGGGTCCAGGTCGGACAGGAGCAGGCGGGCCGGGCTGGGGCCGGCGTAGGGATAGCCGGTCGCCGCGGTCAGGGACAGGTCGGGCAGCGCCACCATATGGGGCGCGTCGTCGAAGGCCAGGGAGGTGTCGCCGAACAGCGTGGCAAAGGGACGGTTCCCGCCCACCTCCGGGCAGGCTTGCTGGGGCACCTGGGCTGGCACGCTGAAATCGAACCTCACCGTGTTTTCCCCGGCATGGAACAGGCGCAGCGGCAGCTGGTACTCCTCGTTCTCGATCACCTCGCCGCCGCTCTGACCGAACGGCCGCATCGCCAGCGCCGTTCCGTTCACCGAGAGGGTCATGCTCCCGCCCGGCGGCAGGCCGCCGTCATAGGCCAGCATCAGCCTGAGCCGCGCGACCGAGTCGTTGGACACCAGGAAATCAGGCGGCAGCCGCAGGACGGCATCGACCTGCCGCTGATGTTCGGTGATCGGGACATCGCCGAGCCCCAGCTCGTTCAGCGTCACCCGCTGGTTGCGCTCGATCGCGTGGGGGCGGCTTCCCGTCAGGGGCGCCGCATCGGCCCACAGGCGCGCCAGTTGGTCCCGGGGCACGCCCTGCAGCAGGAGGACGGGCGCGCCATCGGCCGCCGGCCGTACGGACGCGGCATCACTGCCGCCGGCAACGACAATCCGGGGCCTGCCGACCGCCTCGGTTCCGCCGAGCGCGACATCGAAGCTCGGCGAGAGCTCCGGCATCGCCTTGCCGAGAAGCGTGGCCACGGACGTCAGGGTGCCGATCGTGTCGGCAGTCAGCGGCACCCGCAGGGAGACCAGGATCGGCTCGCCACGAGCGCTGGCGGCGGCGGCCGCATCGATGAAGCCGGTGATATCGGAGACGGTGCCGAGATCTTTCGCGGGCACGACGATGCCGCTCCGGTCGGGATCCAGCTGGGTCCAGAGATCAAAACCCGCTCCGGGGCCGCACAGCACGCGGTGGGTTGCCTGGCCGCCGATCGTCACGAGATTGCGCCCAGGCTGGAGCAGGCCGGGCGCGACCGGCAGGCTGGCCTCGCCGGGAGCCGCGAAGGCGTCGGGCTCGAGAGTGCCGATCAGCTTGTCATTGAGGCTGACGTCGAGACGCGAACGCTCCGGCAGCAGATCCGCGCCGCTGAGATGGGCGAGAGAGAGCATCGCGCCGTCCCTTGCGCCGAGCGGCGGGGCGATCACGGCGAACCGGGCCGCCACGTGCTCGCCGGACAAGCGCAGGCTGGAGGTGCCTTCGACCGGGACGAGGGGCAGCCGGATGTCCGGAACCTCGGCGGTCTGCGCGGGCGCCTCGGTCGGGCTGTTCGGGGCGGGAGCGGCCGCCCGCTCGGGGGCACTCGGCGTGGGTGGCGCCGCCGCGACAGGGGGAGCCGGCGGCGCAGCGGGCGCAGGTCGGATTTGGGCCGGCGCGTTGGCCGGAGGCTGCTGCTGACCCGCCGCCGGCGAATTCGTTTGCCGCTCCGGTACCGGCGCTAGTGGTGTCTGCTGCAGACCCGGGACGGGAATGCGGTCGGCATTGCCCGGTGTGGCACGGGGCACCGTTGACGCCGGCGGTGCGGGAGCCTCGCTCCCCGGCAGGGGAATCTGCTGCGCCGGCGCAGCGGCGGTGAAGCCGAGGACCGCGACCGCGGCCAACCATCCCGATCGGCGTGATACCGGGCCTCTACGAGCGTTCCGCATGGTCAGCTGACCTGCTTGAGTGAAGGTTGCTCGCTCTCGGCAAACGCCGGCAGCGCACGCTCGCCGAAGACGAGCTCGTGGCCGCTGACCTCGCGCGCCGGCTCCCTGCGCCGCCCCATCCGGATCAGGAACGGGATCGACCGCACCAGCGTGCGGATCGCCAGGCCGAAGAACCACAGCACGCCGATCACCGTGCCCGGGCCGTGCCGCTGGTCCTGCCGGCGCTTCTCCCACAAGGCGCTGTCGGAGAACATCAGGCGGCTGACGGTCGCCACCGCCGACACGTCCTGGTCGGTGATGAAGGCGAGGCCCAGCACCACGGCGTTGCCTTCGACCACGCGGCTCCGCACGCGGGATTGCACCGGGGCCATGGGCGGGCCGTCCGGGTCTGCCGTCACCCGCAGCGTGACGATATCGCCGGCCTGGATCGCCGAGGTCTCCGGCGTGTAGTCGAGGCGGACCTTTGAGCCGCCCATCGACACGTCCTCGATGCGGGCCCGCCGGATGTGACCGTCGACTTCGATCTGCCCGGTCCGATTGATGTCGACCCGCGGACGCGACCGGCGCTGCCGCCGCTCGCAGACGGCGCCGAGCGCAGCGAACATGATCATCAGGTTGAACAGCGCCCAGGTGCCGACCACCGACACCACGGTCCGGTCGCCGGGGAAGATCGAGAAGCGCCAGACCGCCGCGCCCAGCCCGGCAAGCAGCAGTAGGATCAGCGCGAGGATCGGCCAAGCCATCGGCGAGAGATACTCTTCCTGCAGCAGCTCGTTCTTGGCGGTCACCCGGAAGGTCGGTGATCGCGGCCGCAACACCACCGACAGGATCGGCCGGATCAGGAACGGCGCCTGGGCGGTTTCGTACAGCTCCGAGATCAGCATCCAGCGCGTCGTCCGGAACTGGAAGTTCGACACCAGGAACACCCCGGCCATGTAGACCAGGGTGTAGGAGATGAACTCCTCCGCCGTGGCGCGATAGATCTCCAGCCCGAAGAACAGGTAGAACAGCGGCGCGATCATGAAGATCAGGCGCCCGAAGGGGAAGAACCAGAACGCGCTGCTGGACAGGTAGCACAGGCGCTGGACCAGGCTGAGGCCGCGCTTGAACAGCGGGTTCTTCAGCAGGAAGATCTGCGTCATGCCCTGCGCCCAGCGTGAGCGCTGGCCGATGAAGCTGGCGAAGGTCTCGGGCTGCAGCCCCGCGATCATGGCATGGTCGACATAGAGGCTGCGCCAGCCGCGGGAATGCAGATCGATCGCCGTCTCGGCGTCCTCGGTGATGCTGTCGCCGGAGAAGCCGCCGGCCTCGTCGAGCGCCTGGCGCCGCAGCAGCGCCGCGGAGCCGCAGAAGAAGGCCCCGTTCCACTTGTCGAGGCCGCGCTGGATCAGGCCGTAGAACATCTCGTTCTCGGGCGGGATGCGGTGCGACAGCCCGAGATTGCGTTCGATCGGGTCGGTGTTGATGAAATAGTGCGGTGTCTGGACCAGGAACAGCTTCGGATCCTCGGCGAAATAGCCGACCGTCCGCTCCAGGAAATCGGCCGACGGCACATGGTCGGCATCGAACACGGCGACCAGGTCGCCCGTCGTCCGGGCCAGGGCGGAGGACAGGTTGCCGGCCTTGGCGGCGATGTTCTTCTCCCGGGTCAGATACCGGGCGCCCAGCTGGGCGCAGAGCCTCTGCAGGGAAACGCGACGCTGCAGCGCCTGGCCGGCGATCGTCGGATCGCTGTGATGGACCCGCTGGTCGGTGCCGCCGTCATCCAGCAGGTAGACCGTCATCTTGCCGGCCGGGTAGCGGATCTGGGTGGCCGCCGCGACGGTCACGGCGAGCATGTCGGCATCCTCGTTGTAGGTCGGGATGAAGATGTCGACGGTCGGAACCAGCTGCGGCTTGACGATCGGCTTCGGCGCGCTTCGCCGGATCGGATCCGAGGTCACGAAGACGCTGAGGAAGAACATCCCGACGGCGTAGAGCTCGGCGGCGAACAGCAGCAGCGCGGCGATGAGGGACGGAATATGGTCCGGCGACGGCAGGGTGTGGAGCGAGCGCCACAGGATGTAGCGCAGCACGATGAACGCCCCCAGGATCAGGAACAGCAATCGGCCATATCCGCGGACCCTGAGGGTCTTCAGCGCCACCATGGCCGCCAGGATCACGAGGCCGCCCGCCAGCTGGGTCGAGGCGCTGACGTCAACGGCGCCGAGGATCGCCGCCGCCATGAACAGGACAGCCCAGACCAGAAAGAGGATGGCAGTCAAACATCTCTCCATCAAAACGTCGAACCGCAAGAACGGCCCAGGCTGCAACGACGCCGCCTCATCCACCAAATCCGCGAAGCGGACCTGAAATCACCAGGCACGATACAGGGGGCACACACTCCGGTTCCCCGGGTTTGGGGTAAAGCCGGCGAAATCCGGACTCACGATTTTTTGAGCACATCGCGCCGTGCGTTCTAGGCTTTAAAAATTTCTTCCGATTGTAACTAGATTTCGCACGTCGATCTAGAACACGAAGTCGGAGGCGACGAGGGCGGAGTTGCCGGTGAGTGTGATGTGAAAATCTGAGGCGCCATCACCGTTCACATCGCCGGCGACGGTGGTGACGCCCGGGCTGGCGGTGACGGCGCGCAGTTCGCCGGCGTGATGGGTGAACAGCCCGGAACCGATGAAGGCGAAGGCTTGGTTGCCGGCAATCGCGGTGTTGGCATCGATCGCCGACAGGTCGATCTTGTCGCCCTGGGAACGGGCGAAGTCGGTGATCCGGTCGGCACCAGCGCCGACGACGCTGTCCCCGACCGCGCTGAAGACGAAGGTGTCCGCATCGGCGCCACCGGTCAGCTGGTCCTGGCCGATCCCGCCTTCGATCCGGTCGTTGCCGCGCCCGCCGTCGAGCAGATCGGCATCCGTGCCGCCGGAGAGACCATCGTTGCCGTCCCCGCCCTGCAACTGGTCGCGCCCGGTGTCGCCGAACAGGCGATCATCGCCGGCCATCCCGAAGAGCTTGTCCTGGCCGGCATCGCCGTAGAGATGATCGTTGTTGTCACCGCCATCGAGCCGGTCGTCCTCGACCCCGCCCGACAGGGTGTCGGCGCCCAGGCCGCCTGAAAGCACGTCATTCCCGGCCTCGCCATAAGCGATGTCGTCACCTGCGCCGCCGTCGAGCGTATCGGTGCCGGCACCGGCAAAGAGCCGGTCTGCCCCGTCACCGCCGGCGATCTGATCGTCGCCGGCCTCTCCGTACAAGTCGTCGGACCCGGTCCCGCCGTCGAGCCGGTCGTTCTCCACGCCGGCATAGATCTTGTCATTGCCGGCACCGCCCGACAGGCGATCGGCCCCGGCCTCGCCATAGAGCCTGTCGTCGCCGTCGTCGCCAGACAGCGCGTCCGAGCCGGTGCCGCCGTAGATCTGGTCGCCGTCCGCGCCACCGAAGAGCGTGTCGTTGCCGCCATCGCCGAAGAGACCGTCCGACCCCGCGCCGCCGTAGGAGACATCGTCGCCGAGGCCGCCATACAGCAGATCCGCACCGGTTCCGCCATCGAGCAGGTCGTTGCCGTCCTCGCCGAACAGGCGATCATTCCCAGCCTCGCCATAGAGCCGATCGTTGCCGACCCCGCCATAGAGGTCGTCGTTGCCGGCGCCGGCGAGGATGCGATCGTCCCCGCGGCCGCCGTAAAGATGGTCATCGCCGCCGAAGCCGACGATCTCGTCGTTGGCATCCGTGCCATAGAGCCAGGAGGCTCCGGCTTGACCAAGGAATCTCATTCGTCGGCGCCCCGCATGGGAATGAAAGGTTATGTATTTTGAAACTAGATAAAATTCAATCGAAATTGATTCGAACTGCGGCTGCTCCCAGGCCGCCGGGGGTTACCCTTCGATCGAAGGTTCAGATTTGAATCTTCGCACCCCTGGTCTCAGGCTTGCAAGCCCGGCAGCCGGTATGCCTCGACTGCCGAGCGGCCGAAGATCTGCGCCCGCTCGGCGTCGGTCAGATGCTCCAGGCAGGACCGCAGCGCGCCCACCACCCGGTCGTAGCTGCCGGCGACCAGGCAGACCGGCCAGTCGGTGCCGAACATGCAGCGGTCGAAGCCGAAGATGCGCAGTGCCTCGGCGACATAGGGCTTCAAGTCGTCCGGCGACCAGCGCTCCCAATCGGCCTCGGTGACCATGCCCGACAGCTTGCACCAGACATGGTCGCGATGGATCGCAAAGCCGCGCATCAGCGCAGCCCAGGGCTCGAGGCCGCCGCCCTTGATGTCCGGCTTGGCGATATGGTCGAGGACGAAGCGCAGATCCGGGAAATCCGCCACTGTGCGCAGCACCGCCGGCAGGTGCGGCAGCTTCGGCACCAGATCGTAGACCAGCCCGGCATCGGCCACCGCGCGCAGGCCGCGGCGGACATCGTCGCGCAGCAGCCAGTTCGGATCCGTCTCCTCATGGATCAGGTGGCGGATGCCGACCAGCCAGCACCCCTCCGGCGTCGCCTTCAGCTCGGCCAGCACCTGCCCGACCGAAGGATCGGTCAGGTCGACCCAGCCGACCACCCCGGCGACGAGATCCGTCGCCTGGGCGGTGCGGATGAAGTCCCAGGTCTCGCCGAGGTCGTTCCAGGTCTGCACCAGCACGGTGCCGGTGACGCCATTGGCCTGCAGCGCCGGCCGCAGGTCGTCCGGCGCGAAGACTCGGCGGATCGGGGCGAAGGGCCCGCTCAGCCAGCCATAGTCGCCCTTGGCCGGGTCCCAGAAATGCTGGTGCGAGTCGATGATGACGGCCATCGGCAACCTCCCCTCACCAGCGCTGATGCACGAACGGCTTGATGTCCTGGTCGTAGATGGCGCGCAGCTCGGCCATCGCGGCCTGCGGCAGGGCGGGCAGGGCGGCGGCCTCGGCGTTTGACCGGGCCTGCGCCCCGTTGCGGGCGCCGGGGATGGCGACCGTGACGGCATCGAACATCAGGATCCAGCGCAGCGCGAACTTCGCCATGGTGGTGTCGCCGCCGACCAGCGGCCGCACCCGCTCCACCGCCGCCAGCCCCGTCTCATAGGGCACGCCGGAGAAGGTCTCGCCGACGTCGAAGGCCTCGCCGTTGCGGTTGAACTGGCGATGGTCGGTGGATTCGAATTTGGTATCGGCGCGGAACTTGCCGGACAGTAGGCCGCTGGCCAGCGGCACCCGGGCGATGATCGCCACCTGCTTCTCCTGCGCCAGGGCGAACAGTCGCTCGGCCGGGCGCTGGCGGAAGATGTTGAAGATGATCTGGATGCTCTGGACGCCCGGATACTCGATCGCCTTCAGCGCCTCCTCGACCCGCTCGACGCTGACGCCGTAGTTGCGGATCTTGCCCTGCTCGACCAGCCGGTCCAGCGACCCGAACACCTCGGGGTGGTAGTACAGGTCGGTCGGCGGGCAGTGCAGCTGCACCAGGTCCAGCGTGTCGACCTGCAGGTTCTTCAGGCTGCGGTCGATGAAGCCGGACATCGTCTCCAGGCTGTAGCCCGCCACCTCCTGCTTCGGCAGGCGGCGCCCGGTCTTGGTGGCGACGAACGGGCGGTCGCCGCTGCGCTCCTTCAGCACCCGGGCGATCAGCTGCTCCGACCGGCCGTCGCCATAGACGTCGGCGGTGTCGAGGAAGGTGACGCCGGCATCCAGCGTCTCATGCAGCGCCGCCAGCGCGTCGGATTCGTCGACATGGCCCCAGCTGGCGCCGATCGCCCAGGCGCCGAAGCCGATCTCGCTGACCTTGCAGCCGGTCCGTCCGAAGTCCCTGCTGCGCATCCTCGCCTCCATGCCGTTGATTCGATCAGGTCGCAGGGTTATCATACAACCGGCGATGTTCTGGCAAGAGGCTTCTCCGGTCCGTCCGGGCCGGCGCGGGCTTGCGACGGTCCAACCGTTCCGGGCGGATCCGCCGGCATCGTTCGATCCAACCTGCTCTCCGATTGCCACTCTTGACAGATCGGAGAAATAAGGTCGTATGGTTGTATGATAACCATGTAATCAACAGAGACTTTCCGGGAGGCTCCGCTCGATGACGACATTCTCCAGAGGACATCTGCTTCTCGCTTTGGCCGCCTGCGCGCTCGCCGGGTCTGCGGCGGCCGCCGACGACACGGTCAAGATCGGCGTGGTGGCGGCGGAATCCGGCTCCTTCGTCTCGGCCGGCCACACCCTGCCGGCCGGCGTCAGCCTGGCGGTGAAGGAGATCAACGAGGCCGGCGGGGTGAAGGTCGGTGACAAGATGTACAAGATTGACCTCGTGCGCCGCGACGACCGCACCGACATCGGCACCGCGGTGGCGGCGACGCAAGAGCTGGTGCGCGACGTCGGGGTGAAGGCGATCTTCGGGTCGGAATCGCACGACTTCACCCTGGCCATGGCCAAGATCACCCAGCCGGCCAAGATCCTGCACTTCGCCGGCAACAGCACGCTCGACACCATCCTGACCGATGCGGCGGTCGCCCCGGGCGGCGACGCCCACTACCTGTTCCAGTCCGAGCCGCGCGAGTTCCAGCGCAGCGGCAGCACCGCCCGCGGCGTGCTCAGCCTGCTGCAGCCGCTGGTCGACCACCCGATCAAGACATCGGTGATCATCGCCGGCAACGACGCCACCGGGCAGTTCCTGTCCTCCTACTACATCAAGGCGCTGAAGGCGGAAGGGCAGGAGGTGCCGGACATCATCTTCTACCCGCCCGACACCACCGACTTCTCGCCGATCCTGACCCGGGCCAAGAGCCTCAACCCGGATGTGGTGCACTTCTGGTACAACGGCGATTCGACGCTGACGGCGCTGCCGCAGGCGCTGGAGCTGGCGGTGGCCCCCAGCTACTTCCTGTTCGGCGTCGACCCCGGCATCTGGAAGGAGCGGGGGCTGTCGGCCGATGTGCCGGTGGCGATGAGCTGCGTGCCGGTGTGCTGGGGCGAATCCTCCAACGCCAAGGCCAAGACGTATTTCGACGCCTATTTCGCGGCCGGCGCCCCGAAGGGCGTCACCTCCTCGGTCTCGCTGCTCTACTACGACTATGTCCACATGCTGGCGGAGGCCTGGACCAAGGCCGGCAGCTTCGATCCGGACAAGGTGGTCGACGCGCTGCTGGTGCTGCACCACCAGGGCGTGGTCTCGGATGACCTCAGCTTCAACGCCCACCACCAGGTGACCCACGCCACCGAGGTCTGCGTCGCCGACCCGGAGGGCAAGATCAGCTGTGCCATGCAGCAGCCGCCGGCCGACGCGCCGATGTGACCCGTTCCGGCGGCGCCTCCCAGCGCCGCCGGCCCCTTTCGCCACGGGACCCGCCTTGGACATCCTCCTGCAGCAGATCCTGAACGGGCTGTCGATCGCCAGCGTGATCACGCTGATCGCGGTCGGCGTCACGCTGATCTTCGGCCTGACCGGCATCATCAACTTCGCCCATGGCGAATTCCTGATGGTCGGCAGCATCGTGACCTGGCTGGCGGTCGGTGCCGGCTGGGGCTTCCCGCTGGCGCTGGTCGCCGGCATCGCCACCGTCGCGCTGCTGGGCCTGGTGCTGGAGCGCGGGCTGTTCCGCTTCACCCTCGACCGGCCGACCAATGGCTTCATCGTGTCGCTGGGGCTGATCGTGGTGCTGCAGCACATCGTCATCCTGTTCTGGAACGCCAACCAGAAGAGCATCCCGCGGCCGCTGACCATGATCTGGGACGTCGGCGGGGTGCGCATCGCCGCGGTGCGGGTGATGGTGATCGCGGTGACCGCCGCGGTGGTGGCCCTGACCTTCTTCATGATCACCCGCAGCCGCTACGGCCGGGCCCTGCGCGCCAGCGTCGAGGACCGCGACACCGCGGCGCTGATGGGCATCCCGGTGCGGCGCTACATCACCGGCGTCTTCGTCTTCGGCAGCGCCCTGGCCGGCCTCGGCGGTGCGCTCCTGATCGCGCTGTTCCCGATCACCCCCTTCACCGGCGGCACCATCGTGATGAAGGGCTTCGCCGTGGCGCTGATCGGCGGCCTCGGCAACCTCACCGGCGCCGTGGTCGCCGGGCTGATCCTCGGCCTGGTCGAAGGCTTCAGCGCCGGCTACGGCCTGTCGGAATGGACCGACGCCTATTCCTTCGCCCTGATGATCATCGTGCTCCTGGTCCGGCCGCACGGCCTGTTCGGCGGCACCTCCGGTCCCCGAGTGACATGACCGATTCCCGATCGCCCCTCAGGGGACTGCTGCTGGTGCTGGTCCTGTTCGCGCTGCTCGCGCTGGTGCCGGCGCTCGGCCCCAGCAACCGCCTCTTGTCGCTGGCCATCACCGCCGGCATCAACATCGTGGCGCTGTACGGCCTGTCGGTGCTGTTCGGCCAGACCGGCATCCTGTCGATGGGCCATGCCGCGCTGGTCGGGGTCGGCGCCTACACCGCCGCCATCCTGGCCCGCGACCTCGGCCTCGACTTCTGGGCGGCACTGCCCTGCGCCGCGGCGACCACGGCACTGCTGGCCGCGGTGGTCGGCTTCCCGTCGCTCCGGGTCAGCGGCCATCACTTCGTGATCCTGACCTTCGCCTTCGGCCAGTTGCTGACCATCGTGCTGACCAATGGCGGCGACTTCACCGGCCGGGCCACCGGGCTGGACCTGGGGCAGCCGGTGGCGCTGTTCGGCCTCGGCCTCGACCCGCTGCCGCAATTCTACCTGCTGACGCTCGGCTTCGTCGCGCTGGCCGCCGTGGCCAGCTGGGCCATCGTCCATTCCCGCTACGGCCGCACGCTGCGGGCGATCCGCGAGAACGAGAAGCTGGCCGCCTCGCTCGGCATCAATGTCGGGCGGCACAAGATCGGCGCCTTCGTCGTCAGCGGCGTCTTCGCCGGCATCTCCGGCGTGCTGCTGGCCTATTTCCTGCGCCACATCTCGCCCAGCCAGTTCGCCTCCTTCCCCAGCATCTACCTGGCGCTGATGGTGATGATCGGCGGCGCGCGGCTGCTGCTCGGGCAGCTGGCCGGCGGCATCCTGGTGGCGTTCCTGCCGGAGCTGTTCGCGCTCGATCCGGTGCAGTCCCGCATCCTCTACGGCATCTGCCTGATCGCGGTGATCCTGCTCCTGCCGAACGGCGTCATCGGCGGCCTGCTCGATCTGTGGCGCCGGCTGGTGCCGCAGCGCGACCCGGCGGAGCGGACCTCCAGCAAGCCGGCCCGCGCCGGGGGGGAGGGTTAGGCATGGGCGCGCTCGAGATCCGCGGCCTGCGCAAGCAGTTCGGCGGCGTCGCCGCCCTGGCCGGGGTCGATCTCACCATCGTCGAGGGCGAGATCCTCGGCATCGTCGGGCCGAACGGGTCGGGCAAGACGACGCTGTTCAACGTCATCACCGGCGTGCACAAGCCGACCGCCGGGACGGTGACCTGGCGCGGCCGCGACATGACCGGCGTGCCGGCCCACGCCGTGTCGCATGCCGGCATCGCCCACACCTTCCAGCAGGCCATGGCCTTCCCCGGCCTCAGCGTGTTCGAGAACGTCCAGATCGCCACCGAGCATTGCCGGTCGGCGGGGGCGTTTCCGTGGCCGACGCCAGATGAGCTGATCGGCTTCGTCGGCCTGAGCGCGCTGCGGCACGAGACCGCCGGGGTGCTGCCCTTCGGCAGCCTGCGCCTGCTCGGCATCGCTTTGGCGCTGGCGACGCGGCCGGCGCTGCTGCTGCTGGACGAGCCGGCGGCCGGGCTGAACGACAAGGAGACGACGGCGCTGGTCGACCTGGTGCAACAGCTGCCCGGCTACGGCATCAGCGTCTGCGTCATCGACCACGATATGAGCCTGATGCAGCGCCTGTGCCGCCGCTTGGTGGTGCTGGATTTCGGCAGCAAGATCGCCGACGGCCCGACCGCCGAGGTGCTGGCCGATCCCAAGGTGCTCGACGTGTATCTGGGGGGCGCGCTGTGACGCTGCTGGAAGTCTCGGGCGTCACCACCGGCTATGGCCCGACCACAGTCAATCGCAACGTCTCGCTGGCGCTCGGCACGGGCGAGATCGCCACCATCCTCGGCCCCAACGGCGCCGGCAAGACCACGCTGCTGCGCATGATCGCCGGGCTGGTCAAGCCGCGCGGCGGCAGCGTCGTCTTCGACGGCCGCGACGTCACCGGCCAGCCGCCCGACGCCATGGCCAAGCGGGGCGTGGTGCTGGTGCCGGAGGGGCGTCGCATCTTCGCCGACATGAGCGTGGAGGAGAATCTCCGCCTCGGCGCCTATGCCCGCCGCGACCAGGCGGCGGTCGACGCCGATGTGAAGCTGATGGAGGAATTCTTCCCGATCCTCGCCGCCAAGCGGCGGGACAAGGGCGGATCGCTCAGCGGCGGGCAGCAGCAGATGCTGGCGATCGCCCGCGGCCTGATGGCGCGGCCGCGCGTGCTGCTGCTGGACGAGCCGTCGCTGGGCCTGTCGCCATTGATGGTGAAGGAGATCAAGGCCATCATCCTGGCCATCGGCGAGCGGTTCGGGGCCTCGATCCTGCTGGTCGAGCAGAATGCGGGGCTTGCCTTGGGCGTCGCCACGCATGGATATCTGATGCAGCAGGGCCGCGTCGTCGCCTCGGGACCGATCGCCGAGCTGAGGAACGCGGATCTGATGCGGGACCTCTATCTCGGCGGGGCGCCAGCGGCCTCCGCCTGAAGCCGAAGCGGAGCAGCGCCGTGAGCACACTGACCCTCTCCTATGGCCGCGGCCATCTGCCGATCCGCCTGCCGGCGGGGGCGCAGGCGACGGTGGTGCGCAAGCAGCCGCTGCCGAAGCTGCCCGACCCGCAAGCCGCCATCGCCCGAGCCCTGGCCCAGCCGATCGGCGCCCCCGGCCTGGCCGAGCTGGCGCGCGGCCGGCGCAGCGCCTGCATCCTGATCTGCGACATCACCCGGCCGGTGCCGAACCGGCTGTTCCTGCGGCCGATGGTCGAGACCATGGTGGCGTCGGGCATCCCGCTCGACCGCATCAGCATCCTGGTCGCCACCGGCCTGCACCGGCCCAACCTGGGCGAGGAGCTGGCCGAGCTGGTGGGCGACCCCTGGGTGCTGGAGCATGTCCGGGTCGACAACCACGACGCCCGCGACGAGGCCGCCCATGTCGATTTCGGCCGCACCGCGACGCGCGGCACGCCGGTGAAGATCGACCGGCAATTCGTCGAGGCCGATCTGCGCATTGCCACCGGTCTGGTGGAGCCGCATTTCATGGCCGGCTGGTCCGGCGGCCGCAAGGTGATCGCCCCCGGCGTCGCCCATCACGAGACCATCCGCACCTTTCACTCCGCCCGGTTCATGGAGGATCCGCTCGCGGTCCAGTGCAACCTGGTCGGCAACCCGCTGCATGAGGAGCAGTTGCAGATCGTAGGCCTCCTGGGCGAGGTCTACGGCCTGAACACCGTGCTGGACGAGGATCGCGACCTGGTCTGCGTCACCTTCGGCGAGATCATCGCCAGCCATGCCGCGGCGGTGGAGTTCGTCAGCGGCGCCACCCGGGTGCCGGTGCCGCGCAAGTTCAGCACGGTGGTGACCTCCTCGGCCGGCTATCCGCTGGACAAGACCTACTACCAGACGATCAAGGGCATGGTGACGCCGCTCGACATCCTGGCGCCGGGCGGCACGCTGATCATCGCCTCGGAATGCTCCGAGGGCTTCGGCTCGCCCGAGTTCCGCGACGCCCAGACCCGGCTGGTCGAGCTGGGGCCGGAGCGGTTCCTGGCGACGCTGACGGCGAAGTCGCTGGCCGAGATCGACGAGTGGCAGACCGAGATGCAGCTGAAGTCGCTGCGCCTCGGCCGGGTCGAGCTCTACACCACCGGTCTCGGCGCGGCCGAGCGCGGCATCACCGGCACGGGCCTGGTCGACGACCTCGACGCCGCCATCGCCGCCAGCGTGGCGCGCGCCAACGACCCGGCGGTCGCGATCATCCCGGAAGGGCCGTATGTCATCCCGTATCATGCAGGTTGAATAGGCCAGTACAGGATGTCGGGCGTCTTCTCGCGTTGCCTCTCCCGCCTGGCGGGAGAGGTCGGGCTCGCGCAACGAGACCGGGTGAGGGCTGGTCCCGGCCTCGACAAAATCCCCTCACCCGGAGCCGCTTCGCGTCTCCGACCTCTCCCGCAAGCGGGAGAGGCAACAACTCACCGATCTGAGTTCAATTCAACCCGCCTTCGCCTCCGAGCGCAGGGCGGCGTAGCGGTCCCTGGCGCGGGTCAGGTGCACCCGCATCGCCCGGCGGGCGGCGGCGGCGTCGCCGGTGCGGATCGCGGCCAGGATCGCCTCGTGCTCCTGCCCGACCCGGCGCAGATGGCGCTCGCGCTCGCCTTGCGACAGCGCCGCAACCGGGATGCGCTGGCGTGGGATCACCACGTTGAAGACGTCGAACACCCGGGCGAAATAGGCGTTGCCGGTGGCGGCCAGGATGGCCCGGTGCACCGCCAGATCCTCGCCCAGCCCGACCGTCTCGGCATCGGCCCCCGGCGCCGAGATCGCCGCCAGGAACGCCGCCTGCGCCGCCTCGATCCGCGCCAGCTCCTCCGGGCTGCGCCGCTCGGCGGCCAAGCCAGCGGCCTCGACCTCGATGCTCAGCCGCAGCTCCAGCACCTGCAGCACGTCGCCGATCGACTCCAGCTTCTCCGCATCGATGGCGAAGGACCGGGCCGGCACGGTCTCGGCCACGAAGGCGCCCAGCCCCTGGCGGGTGGTGATCAGGCCGCGGGCGCGCAGCGAGGCCAGGGCCTCGCGCACCACGGTGCGGCTGACCCCGGTGGCATTGACGATGGCCTGTTCGGTCGGCAGGCGCTGGCCGGGGCCGAGGTCGCCGGACGCGATCTGCGCCTCCAGCGTCTCGACCAGGCCGGCAGTGAGGTTGGGGGCTTTCCGGATCGCAGCGAAAGCCGAGGAATGCGCGCTCATATCGTCCTTCAATCCTCACGCCTCGCGACCGGCAGGATCGCAGCGCCGGTGGCTCGGCGCAAGGCTGGTGCCACGGCCGCCGCATTGTGAACCCGCCGGCAATCTGGAACAGTCCGGGCATGGAGCTTCATCTCGATCTGGTCGGCGGCCTGGCGGGCGACATGTTCATCGCCGCGCTGCTCGACCTGTTCCCGGAGCACGAGGCCGGGCTGCACGACAGCCTGGCCCGGACCGGCGGGCTGCTGGCCGGCGTCACCGCCCGGCTGGCGCCGCACAATGACGGCGTGCTGGCCGGCAAGCGCTTCCTGGTCGAGCGGCCGGGCGGGGCAGGGAGCGGCCACGACCATGTCGCCTGGCGTCGGATCCGCGAGGGGCTGGAGGCGTCGGAACTGAACCCAGCCGTCCGCGGGCACGCCGTCGCCATCTTCCAGCACCTGGCCGAGGCCGAGGCGCGGGTGCATGGCGTGGCGGTGGAGGCGGTGAGCTTCCACGAGGTCGGGGCCTGGGATTCGATCGCCGACATCGTCGGCGCCGCGCATCTGATCGCCGCGGTAGGTGCGTCGCGCTGGACCGTTGGCGCCGTCCCGCTCGGCTCCGGCCGGGTGCGCACGGCGCACGGCCCGCTGCCGGTGCCGGCCCCGGCCACGGCGCTGCTGCTGCAGGGCTTCGCCGTGATCGACGACGGGGTCGGCGGCGAGCGCGTGACCCCGACCGGCGCCGCGATCCTGCGCCATCTCTGCGGCGACGCCGCCCGGCCGGTGCAGCCCCGGATCCTGGGCGGCACCGGCATCGGCTTCGGCACGCGCATCCTGCCCGGCCTCAGCAACTGCGTGCGGGTGCTGCGCTTCGACCCGGTCGAGCCAGCGTCGGGCTTCGAGACGGATTCCGTGCTGGTGGTGGAGTGCGAGATCGACGACCAGTCGGGCGAGGAGTTGGCGCTGGCGCTTGACCGGCTGCGGGCCCATCCGGCGGTGCTGGACGTGGTCCAGGCCCCGGTCTTCGGCAAGAAGGGGCGGATGATGGCGCATCTCCGCCTGCTTGCGCGGCCGGAGGCGCGCGACGAGGTGCTGCGCCTGTGCTTCGCCGAGACCACGACCATCGGCCTGCGCCATTCCGTCCAGGCCCGTGCGGTGCTGCCGCGGCGCATGGTCGAGGTGGAGGCCGGCGGCCGGACGGTGCGGGTCAAGGCGGTCAACCGGCCCGGCGGGCGCACGGCCAAGGCCGAGGCGGATGACGTCGCCGACCTGGACGGGCACAAGGCGCGCCAAGCCCGGCGGCGGGCGGCGGAGAAAGCGGTGGAAGAGTCATGAGCGCGGATCGGATCCGGCTGGAAGCGGTGCTGGACGGGCTCGGCCCGATCGCCGTGGCGGTCAGCGGCGGCGTCGACAGCATGACCCTGGCGGCGCTGGCGCATCGTCGGCGCCCCGAGGCCGTGACCATGGTCCACGCCGTCTCCCCCGCGGTGCCGCCGCTGGCCACGGCGCGGGTGCGCGACTGGGCCGGGCGCGAGGGCTGGGCCCTGACCGTGCTCGATGCCGGCGAGTTCGCCGATCCGCGCTATCGCGAGAACCCGGTGAACCGCTGCTACTATTGCAAGACCAACCTCTATGACGCGATCGCCGGGCGGGTCCCCGGCACCATCGTCTCCGGGACCAATCGCGACGATCTCGGCGAATACCGGCCGGGCCTCGACGCGGCGCGCGAGCATGGCGTGCGCCACCCCTATGTCGAGGCCGGGATCGGCAAGGCCGGGCTGCGGGCTCTGGCGCGCGACCTCGGCCTCAGCGACCTGGCGGAGCTGCCGTCCTCGCCCTGCCTGTCGAGCCGGGTCGAGACCCTGATCCCGATCGAGCCGGAGATGCTGCGCACGATCGACGCGGTGGAGCGGCTGGTCGCCGACCGCCTGCGGCCGCGCACGGTGCGCTGCCGGGTCCGCGCCGCCGGGCTGGTGGTCGAGCTCGACCCCGGCAGCCTGGCCGGGCTGGGCGAGAGCGGGGCGGCCGAGTTGGAGGCGTCGATCCGCGCCGTGCTGCCGGATGCCGCCGCGTCGCGGCCGCTGGCCTTCGCGCCCTACCGGGTCGGCAGCGCCTTCGTCGGGGTGCCGGGATGAGCCGGGACGAGGTCACGCTCGACTTCGCTCGCGGCGGCCGCATCGGCCAGGACGAGGCGATCTATTGCGGCGAGAAATCCGCCGCCCAGATCGCCACGATCCTGGACCTGGCCGAGGCGGCGGGCGCCGGCCTGCTGCTGACCCGCCTCGACCCGGGGAAGCTGGAGGCCCTCTCGCCAGGCCGTCGCAGCGGCATCGACTATTGCCCGGTGTCGCGCACCGGATTCTTCGGCCCGCTGCGGCCAGTGGCGGCGATGGGCCAGGTGGCGATCCTGTCGGCCGGCACCTCCGACATCCCGGTGGCGCGCGAGGCGGAGCGCACGCTGCGCCATGCCGGGCAGCAGGCCAGCCTGTTCAGCGATATCGGCGTGGCCGGGCTGTGGCGGCTGACCGACCGGCTGGACGAGATCCGCGCCCATCCGGTGGTGATCGTCGTCGCCGGCATGGATGCGGCGCTGGCCAGCGTCGTCGGCGGGCTGGTGGCAGGGCCGGTGATCTGCGTCCCGACCTCGGTCGGCTACGGTGTCGCCGCCGGCGGCCGCGCCGCGCTGGACGCGATGCTCGCCAGCTGCGCCCCGGGCCTCTCGGTCTGCAACATCGACAACGGCTACGGCGCCGCCTGCGCCGCGCTGCGCGTCCTCAACGCCGCCCGCCGGTTGGAGGCGCGGCTGTAGCCTTCCAGAACGCTTGGCCAAAAAGCAAAGAAAGTCCCCCCTCCCGCGAGGGGAGGGGGGACTAGATTGGCTGAGTCGGCCTCATCTGGCCGCGCGGCGCGTCGCCCGGGCGGGCAGGGCGGTCTCGTCCGGCGGCAGGCCGACGCGCTCGGCCGCGCCGTTCAGATGGGCCTGCATCGCCCATTGCGCCTCGACCCCGTCCTGCGCCTCGATCGCCGCCAGGATCCGGTCGTGCTCGCTCAACGTCGCCTGGGCCATGTCCTCGGACGGGTGCTGGTCGCCGGCGACCAGGATGCTCTCGCGCACCCGCTCGGCGACGAAGCCGATGAACTGCACCAGATAGTCGTTGCGTGTCGCCGCCGCGATGGCGCGATGGAAGTCGAGGTCGGCCTCCAGCCAGGCGACGCTGCCATAGGGCGAGGCGGTCATCGTCGCCAGCGCCCGGCGCATGGCCTCGAAATCCTCATCCGTGCGCCGGTCGGCGGCCAGGGACGCGGCCCGGACCTCGAGCGCGCCGCGCAGCTCGAACAGGCTGCGGAAGGCGTCGCCATCCTGGTGCAGCGTCGCGTGGTCGATCTTCAGCACGGTCGATTTCGGCGCCTCCGCGACGAAGGCGCCGCGCCCCTGCTGCGACCACACCAGCCCTTCCGAGGCCAGCCGCGCGATCGCCTCGCGCACCACGTTGCGGCTGACGCCGAAGGTCTCGGCCAGCGCCTGCACGGTCGGCAGCTGATCGCCCGGCTTCAGCCGGCCGCGGGCGATCTCGCGCGAGATCGAGCTGGCGACCAGCGTCGGCAGATGCGGTCCGCGGCTGACCTTGTCGAGCTTCAGCGTCATTGCGTCATCCGTTCTGGACGCCCGAGTCTCCCGGCAGGATACGCCCGTTGCTGAGAATGTGCGTGGGGTCCAGCGCCAGCTTCAGCCGGGTGGCGAGATCCAGCGACACTGGGTCGATCCGCTCCAGGAAGGCGTGCTGCTTCACCCGGCCGATGCCGTGCTCGGCGCTGATGCTGCCGCCCAGCCGGTCGACCACGTCGAAGATCAGGTTCTCGGCGCTGTGGAACAGCGCGTCCATCGCCGCCGGCTCCTGGCCCTGCGGCGGGATCACGTTGAAATGCACGTTGCCGTCGCCGACATGGCCATAGGCCAGGGCCATCGCCTCCGGATGCTTCGCGCGCATGGCCTGCAGCGCTTGGGCGATGAAATCGGCGATGCCCGAGATCGGCACCGACACGTCGGTGCGCAGGTAGCGCGCGCCGCGGCCCTGGGATTCGACCATGGTCTCGCGGTACAGCCACAGCCGCTCGCCCTGGGCGCGGCTGGAGGCGATGACGCCGTCGCGGATGATGTCGTCGGCGCCGCCCAGGAAGCTTTCCATCAGCCCGCGCAGATCGACCGTGCCGCCGGCCGAGGCCTCGATCAGCACATAGGCGGGGTAGGCCTCCGACAGCGGGTCGGGGAAGTCCGGCCGGGCGCGCAGCGTCACCTCGATGCCGTCGCGCAGGATCAGCTCGAAGGCGGTCAGGAGGTCGCTGCAGGCGCGGCGCGCCCGGGCATACAGCTCCATCGCATCCTCGACCGAGGCCAGCCCGACCAGCGCGGTCTCGACCTGGGTCGGCTTCGGGAACAGCTTGAAGGCGACGGCGGTGACGATGCCCAGCGTGCCCTCGGCGCCGATGAACAGCTGCTTCAGGTCATAGCCGCGATTGTCCTTGCGCAGCACCTTAAGCCCGTTCCAGACGCGGCCGTCGGCCAGCACCACCTCCAACCCCAGCACCAGGTCGCGGGTCATGCCGTAGCGCAGCACGTTGAAGCCGCCGGCATTGGTCGAGACATTGCCGCCGACCCGGCAGGTGCCCTGGGCACCGAAGGTGATCGGCAGCAGGCAGTCGACCACGTCGGCGGCGCTCTTCGCCTCCTCCAGGATGCAGCCGGCCTCGACCACCATGGCGAAGTCGATCGGGCTGATCCGGCGCACCGCGGTCATCCGCTCCAGGCTGACCACGATTTCGCCCGGCGCCGCCACCGCGGCCCCGACCAGGCCGGTCAGGCCGCCCTGCGGCACCACCCTGAGGCCGGCCTGCCAGCACTGCCGCATCAGGGCCGAGACCTCGTCAACCGACCGCGGCCGCGCCACCGCCAGCGGTCGGCCGCAATGGTCGCCGGACCAGTCGCGGCTGTAGCGCGCCATCTCCTCCTCTCCGGTCAGCAGCGCGTCGCCGGGCAGGATGTCCCTCAGCGCGGCGATCGCATCCGCGTGCGTCTCGGAGGAGGATGTGGTCAATTGCGGCCCCTGATCTTGTGGCTGGACAACAAACACTGTCGTCCTGTTATCATACAAGTTGGCGCGGCCATCAAGCCGTGATGATCTTTCGTCGTGCCGACGCTTCGCACCGGCTATGGAACCAGTCCCTAGGAGATGACCCGATGAGCCGCTTTCAGATGATGCACACGATGATCCGTGTGTTCGACCTGGAGAAGTCGATCGCCTTCTACACCAAGCTGCTCGGCATGCAGCTGCTGCGCCGCGAGGATTTTCCGGAGGGCCGCTTCACCCTGGCCTTCGTCGGCTACGGGCCGGAGGACAGCAGCACGGTGGTGGAGCTGACCCACAACTGGGACCAGGCGACGCCCTATGAGATCGGAACCGGCTTCGGCCATCTGGCACTCGGCGTGCGCGACATCTACGGCGTCTGCGCGGCGCTGGAGCAGGCGGGCGCGAAGATCCCGCGCAAGCCCGGCCCGATGAAGCACGGCACCACCCACATCGCCTTCATCGAGGATCCGGACGGCTACAAGGTCGAGCTGATCGACCTCGACACCAGGGGCTGACGCTTCAGGCGGGCGGCCGGCGACGTCGGAATCGTCAGGCCGCCTCCACCCGGTGGATCAGGTTCATGATCCCCTCGCTCATCGCCCGGTAGTCGCGGGTGTTGGTGATCTCGCCCTCGATCCGGTAGGCGTTCATCACCATGATGCGGTCGGCCAGGGTGATCATCTCCGGCATGTCGCTGGTGATCAGCAGGATCGCGGTGCCGGTCTCCGACAGCTCGCGCAGCAGCTCGTGCAACTCGGCCTTGGTCTTGATGTCGATGCCGACCGACGGCTCGTCGACGATCAGCACCTTGACCCCGGCGGCGAGCCATTTGGCGACGCTGATCTTCTGCTGGTTGCCGCCCGACAGGTTGCCGACCAGCTGGCCCAGCGACGGTGTGCGCACCGCCAGCCGCTTGATGAAGGGCTCGGTCTTGGCCCGCACCATGCCGTCGGTCAGGAAGCCGAAGCGGCGGGCCAGCCGGCGCCAGACGGTGATGCCGGCATTCTCCAGCACCGAATGCATCAGCACGAGGCCTTCCTGCTTGCGGTCCTCGCTGACATAGCCGATGCCGACGCGGTGGATGGCGTCGGCGACATCGCGGATCTTCGCCGGCTTGCCCTCGACCTCGATTGTGCCGGCCGTCACCGGGAACTGGCCCAGGATGCATTTCGCCAGCTCGGTCCGCCCGGCCCCGACCAGCCCGTACAGGCCGACGATCTCGCCCTGCCGCAAGGTCAGGTCGACATCGCGATGGCCGAGGCCGGTCGACACGCCCTGCAGCTTGAGCGCCGCCGGGGCCTGGGAATGGTCGCGCGCCGGCCAGTCGGCGATCAGCTCGCCCCGGCCGATCATCAGCCTTACCAGGTCCGGCCGGCCTAACCCCTGCATCGACCGGCTCTCGCAGGCGTTGCGGCCGTCGCGCAGCACCGTCACCCGGTCGCAGATCGCCTGCACCTCCTCGAGCTTGTGGCTGACGAACAGCATGCTGACGCCCTCGTCGCGCAGCCGGCGCAGCAGGCCGAACAGGATGTCGGTCTCGTGCGGGGTCAGCGCCGCGGTGGGCTCGTCCAGCAGCAGCACGCGCGACTTCAGCGACAGCGCCTTGGCGATCTCGACCAGCTGCATCTTGGCGACGCTGAGCTGGGAGACCGGAATGCGCGGGTCGATGTCGAGGTCCAGCACCTTGAGCCAGTGCCGCGCGGTCTCGTTGACTTTGGCGTAGTCGACCCGGCGCAGCGGATGCCCCGCCAGCTGCTCCAGCGCGATATTCTCGCCGACCGAGAAGCGCGGGATCAGGTTGCGCTCCTGATGCACCACGCCGATCTGGTGGGCGGTGGCGTCGCGCGGGCCGCCGAACTCCACCGGCTTGCCGTCGAGCAGCAGCTGCCCCTCGTCGGGCCGGTGCACGCCGGTGATGATCTTGATCAGCGTCGACTTGCCGGCGCCGTTCTCGCCCAAGAGGGCGTGGATCGACCCCGGCTCCAGGGTCAGGGAGACGCCCTGCAGCGCCTTGACGCCGGGGAAGAACTTGCTGACGCCGAGCGCTTCGAACACGGCCATGGTCAGACCCCCGCCACGGCCTTGCGCAGCCGCAGCTCGCGCAGGCGGTTGATGCCGACCGCCCACAGGATCAGGACGCCGAGCACGACCTGGACCAGGAAGGGGTCGATGTTGAACAGCACCAGGGCCTGGGTGATGATCGCGACGATGACGACGCCCAAGAGCGTCGCCGACACGCTGACATGGCCGCCGGACAGCACCGCCCCGCCGATCACCGGGGCGGCGAAGGACAGGATCAGCCAGTCGTCGCCGATCGTCGGCTGGCCGATCTGCAGCCGCGCCACCAGCATGATGCCGGCGAGCGCCGCCAGCAGGCCGGAGATGGCATGGGCGGCCACGACGGTGAAGCCGACCGAGATGCCCGACAGCTCCGCCGCGTGCGAATTGCCGCCGACCGCCAGGATGAAGCGGCCCAGCGCCTGGCGGTTCAGCAGGAACCACAGCCCCACGGCGACCAGCGCCGTCGGCAGCACCAGCCAGGGCAGGGGGTCGATGAAGGTGGTGTTGCCGAAGGCCTTCACCGCGTCGGGGATGCCGTAGAAGGGCTGCGCCTGGGTGATGCCGAGATTGATGCCCTTGAACATCGACAGGCTGGCCAGGGTGATGACGAAGGCGCTGATCCCGGTCCAGGCAATGAACGCGCCGTTCACCATCCCGGCCGCCAGGCCGATCAGCAGCGCCAGCACGGCCGCGACCGGCACCGGCAGGCCCCAGACCTGCATCATCCCGGCGAAGCTGATCGCCGCCAGCCCGCCGATGGCGCCGACCGACAGGTTCATCTGGCCGACCGCGATGATGATCATCTGCGAGAAGGCGATCAGCGCGTTGACCGAAATGGCCAGCAGCAGCACCTGGATGTTCAGCGGCGACAGGAAGGACGGGTTGAAGGCGCCGACGATGATGATCGCCAGCACCGTGACCAGCAGCGGGCCGAACCAGTCGGTCCGGGCATAGCGCGAAAGGGCCCCCATCACACCATCCTCCGGCGCGCCAGGAACGATCGGCGCGCCATGTCCATCAGCACGGCCAGAAGCAGCAGCAGTCCCAGGAAGGCCTGCACCCAGAATTCGCCGACCTGCAGCAGCAGGAGGCCGCTGGTCAGCAGCGTCACCAGGAAGGCGCCAAGGAAGGTGCCGACCACCGACACCCGGCCGCCCGACAGCAGCGTGCCGCCCAGCACCGGGCCCAGGAAGGCGGGCAGCAGCCAGTCCTGCCCCAGCTGCCCGGCCATCGAGGGCAGGGCGGCGCCGTTGCGCGCCACCAGCATCAGCGCGGCGATGCCGGCCAGCAGCCCCGACAGCATGTGGCAATAGATGAAGACGCGGTCGACGCGGATGCCGGACAGGGCCGCGGCCTCCGGCTTCGCGCCGGCGGCCAGCATCTCGCGGCCGGCTACGGTGAAGCGGTACAGCACCACCAGCAGCACGGCCACGGCCACCGCCACCAGCACCAGCGGCGACAGCGTGCCGTCGAGGACCCTTAGCCGGCCGAAGCTGGAGAACACCGACGGCAGCTCGCGATAGGACTCGCCCCGGCTCAGGAAGATCATCAGCCCGAAGAAGATGCTCATGCTGGCGAGGGTGATGATGAAGCTGTGCAAACCGGACCGGACGATGGTCCAGCCATTGACGAAGCCCAGCGCTGCGCCCATCGCCAGCCCGCCCAGGATCGCCAGCGGCCAGGGCAGGCCGGCATCCTGGATCAGCCAACCGCAGGCCATGGCGCCGCAGACGCCGATGGCGCCGACCGCCAGGTTCAGCCCGCCGGTGACGATCACCACCATCATCGACAGGCCGATCATGACGTTGATCGCGGCGGTGCGGCCCAGCGCGAACAGGTTGAAGGGCGACAGGAAGCCGGGGGTCAGCAGGCCGAAGGCGGTGACGAAGACCGCGATCAGCACGATCAGGCCGAACTCGTTGGTCAGCCAGAAGCGCGGCCGGCCGGACGCCCCGCGCGGCGTCGCCGGTGGGGACCCGACCTGGGACGGGGGCGCGGCGCTGTCTTCGGCATGCATCGGTCGACTCTGGAAACGGTCTGCGGAAACCGGCCGGACCGCGGGGCCCGGCCGGACATGGCCGCTCAGGAGTTGCAGTTCAGATAGGTCGCGTCGAAGCTGGCCAGCAGGTTCTTGGTGATATCCTGCATGGCGCTGACATAGGTGTCGACCTTGTCGGCGCCGACGAAGACGGTGCCGGAATCGACGAAGTGGCTGGTCAGCGCATTGGTCTTCCACGGCGCGTCGGCCTTGATCGTGCAGCCGTTGCGCAGCCGGTCGACGACGTGGGAGCCGATATAGGCCTGGCCGTACGGGTTCTGCAGCATGGTGCCATGCAGGAAGCCGTCCTTGATCGCCTTCAGCACCACCTCGTCATGGTCGATGGCGACCATCTGGATGCGCTTGTCGCCGATCCGGCGCAGCGCGTTGGCGGCCACCACCGACGGCACCCAGGCGGTGCTGACGATGCCGTCGACATCGGCGGCATGGGCGGCGAGATAGGCGTTGATCTTCTCTTCCGCCGGCTCCGGCGCGTCGATGTCGGCGATCACCTGCACGACCTGCGCGCCGTCTTCCTTCGCCGCCTTCTCCACCGCGTCGATGCGCAGCTGGGTGTTGGGGTCGACCAGGAAGCCGGTGACATGCAGGATCCGCTTCTTGCCGGCCATCGCCTTCAGCAGTTCCTTGGTGCCGAGATAGGCGGAGTTGCCGACATCGGTGCCCAGGCAGAACTGCGCTTCGGACGGGTCCTTCAGGCAGCCGGCGGTGGCGATCACCGGGGCGCCGCTATCCGCCAGCTCGGCCACGGTGCTGACGCTGCCGACCGGATCGCCGGGGAAAACGAGGAAGGCGTTGTAGCCCTGGGTCACCAGGCTCTCGAGCAGCTGGTTCTGGGTGCTCAGCTCCCATTTCTGCGGCACCTTGTAGTCCGCAGCGGCGAGCTTGAAGTCGCGGGCGGCGTCCTTGCCGGCCTGCTCCCAGGCGGCGAAATACGGGTGCGGGCCGCCGGGCACCAGGGCGACGCGCGTGTCGTCGGCGGCAGCCGTGCCGGCTCCCGCCAGCAGCGCCAGGCCGGCCAGAACCACACTTCGGATATGTCGGGACATCTTCCGAGATCCTCCCCAAAAGGTTTCTTGTCGGGTGCCGCCAAGGCGTCGGCGCACTTGAACGGCGCGGTGAAACGCTAGTATCCAAGTGTGCAAGGCGCAATCGAATTGTGGCTCGTGCGACCAAACAGGTCGGACAAATGGCCGGAGGCTGCGCTGTTCGGGGAGGGAGACATGCCGATCGCCGCACCAACCGAAGCGCCGCCGATCGCCGCCGCCGGGCCGGACGAGGAGTCGGGCGGGCTGCAGGCGATTCGCCTCCGCCTCGACCGCCGCCTGCCGGTCGCCGACCAGGTGCACGAGGCGCTGCGGGCGGCCATCGTCGGCGTCCATCTGCTGCCCGGAACCCCGATCAGCGAGAACAGCATCAGCCGGCACTTCGGCGTGTCGCGCACGCCGATCCGGGCCGCGATCCAGCGGCTGGCGGAGGAGGGGCTGATCGATGTCTATCCGCAGCAGGGCAGCTTCGTCGCCCCGATCCGGCTCAGCGGCATCGGCGACGCGCATTTCGTGCGCCGGGCGCTGGAGGTGGCGGTGCTGCGCGAGACCGCGGAGATCTGGACCCCGGCGATGAGCGCCGCGGCCCGGGCGGTGCCGGCGAAGCAGCGGCTGCTGCTGGAGGCCGGCGATTCGGACGGCTTCCACGCCGCGGATGCGGAGTTCCACCACCTGCTGATGAGCTTCGCCAACCGCGAGGGGGTGTGGACCACGATCCAGACCGCCTGGACCCGGCTGGCCCGCTTCATGCGGCTGTTCGGCAGCCCGGACCGGCTGCCGCTGGTGATCGAGGAGCACCTCGCCGTGATCGACGCGCTCGACGCCGGCGACGCGGCGGAGGCCGAGGCGCGGCTGGTCTATCATGTCGACCGCGCCTTCGTGCTGCTCGACCAGCTGCCCGAGCGCTACCGCCGCTACGTGGTCGACTGAAGCCGTCATCGGCCGCCGTGCCGGCTGCGGTGGACGATGACGCGGTCCAGCGCGTCCCAATCCCACTCGATGCCCAGCCCGGGCGTCTCCGACGGGATCGCCCGGCCGTTCTCGATCCGGATCTCATCGGTGGTGACGAGGTCGAGCTGCGGGATGTATTCCAGCCAGCGGCTGTTCGGCACGGCGCAGCACAGCGGCAGGTGCAGCTCCATCAGGAAATGCGGGCAGACCGGCACGTTGAAGGCCTCGGCCATGTGCGCGACCTTCAGCCAGGGGGTGATGCCGCCGATCCGGCCGACATCGACCTGGACGATCGAGCAGGCGTCGCTCTGCAGGTAGTCCTTGAACTGGGAGAGGCTGTACATGGATTCGCCGACCGCGATCGGCACACTGGTCGACGCCGCCAGCCGCTGATGGGCGCGCACGTCGTCGGCGTGGATCGGCTCCTCGAACCAGGCGATGCCGACCTCCTGGAAGCTGCGCACCCGCCGCACCGCCTCGTCCAGGGTGAAGCCCTGGTTGGCGTCGGTCATGATCTCCCAGGAATCGCCGACCTGCTCGCGCACGGCCGTGAGGCGGGCCATGTCCTCGGCCACATGCGGCCGGCCGACCTTCACCTTGGTGCCGCCGAAGCCCCTCTCCTTGGCCTGCAGCGCCTCCTCGACCAGCGCCGCCTGGTCCAGGTGCAGCCAGCCGCCCTCGGTGTAATAGAGCTGGATGCTGTCCTTGGCGCCGCCGGCCAGCCGGTGCAGCGGGATGCCGGTGCGGTGGCTGCGCAGGTCCCACAGCGCGGTGTCGATGGCGGCCAGCGCGATCGAGGTCAGGGCGCCGACCGTGGTGGCATGGACCCGGTAGAACAGGTCGCGCCAGATCCGCTCGATATCGTCGGCCTCGCGGCCCAGCAGCAGCGGCGCCAGATGGTCGTCCAACAACCGGGCGACGGAGGAGCCGCCCGTGCCGATGGTGTAGCTGTAACCGGTGCCGGTGGCGCCGTCCGCGTCGGTGATGCGGACCATCGGCGTCTCCTGCAGCTCGAAGGCCTGCACCGCGTCGGTGCGCTTGACCTTGGGCTTCAGGTCGGCCTGCAGGATCTCGACGGAAACGATCTTGGCCACGGGGGATGTCCTCTGCGGTGAAGGGTCAGGCCGGCTCGTCGGCGGTCCAGCCGTCGTAGCGCTGCCAGGAGGCACGCAGGTGCCGCTCCAGCGCCGCGGCGGCCGCCTCCTCGTCGCCGGCTTCGATGGCGGCCAGGATCGCCTGGTGCTCGGCGATCGCCGGGGCGATGTCCTGCGGCACCCGGGCGAACAGCCGGGCGTGGTGCAGATGCGGGTGCAGGTCGCGCACGCTGCGGGCCAGGATCTCGTTGCCGGCGCCGTCCAGCATGGCTTCGTGGAAGGCCTGGTCGGCCTGGTTGGCGGTCAGGTAGTCGCGCGCCTTGCGGCCCATCCGGCCGAGTTCCATCGCCGCCAGGCTCTTGCGCATCCGCTCGATCGCAGCGTCCGGCCGGCGGCGCGCCATCTGCCGGGCCGCCCAGCCCTCGGCCAGGACCCGGTAGGCCAGCAGCTGCTCGAACCAGTCGCGCGACGGTACCGGCGCCACCGAGAAGCCGGCGAAGGAGGAGGTGGCGACCAGCCCGTCCGCCGCCAGGCGCATCAACGCCTCGCGGATCGGCGACGAGCTGACCTCCAGCTCGCGCGACAGGGCGTCGATGTTCAGCCGCGCGCCCGGCTCATAGACCCGGTCGAGGATGCGCTCCTGCAGCACCTGCACGACCTGGTCGGCCAGAACGACACGGGAAATTCCGGCTTTCTGCACCACGGGCGCCCTCCCAGCCCCGCGGTTGATAGCGGCGAGGTCGCCCTGGAGTCAATCATGCATCATGGATCGTGCACGATTCCCGGAAGCCTATCCGAAGGTGAAGGCATAGGCCTCGACACCGGGATCCAGGAACCGGATCTCGAAGGTGCGGTCGGCGACCGGGCCGTCCTGCCGCACCAGCTGGTACAGCCGGTGGTCCGTCACTGTGCCCTGGCCATCGGCATCGGTGTCGGTGCCGTGGCTGCCGCCCGGCGCGGCGCCATCGATGGTGACGCGGAACCGCACCGGCCTGCCGTCCGGTCCCGGCCCCAGCACCAGATGCAGGTCGCGGGCGTGGAAGCGGTAGACGATGCCGCCGCCCGCCTGGTTCAGTGAGGCCCGCTCGCCGCCGACCGTCCAGTCGCCGGCCAGGCCCCACTGGTTCAGCCGCGGCTGGCCTGGCTCGTAGACATGGCCGGCATTCGGCACCGCGCCGCCGGGCGAGACGAACCTCTCCGCCTGCCGGAAGCCGACATAGGTCTCGGGCGACCCGACATCGTCGGTGTCCGAGGCCGCCTCGACGCCGGTGGGGCTGACCGCGACCAGCCCGGCGACATCCTTATGCCCGGCCTCGGCCAGCAACTGCTGGATCACCCGTTCCGACTCGTCATAGCCCTCTTCGCCGAAATGCTCGTGCCGGATCCGGCCCTGGGCGTCGATGATGTATTGCGCCGGCCAGTACTGGTTGCCGAAGGCCTGCCACACCGCGTAATTGTTGTCGATCGCCACCGGGTAGCCGATCTTCAGGTCGGCGATCGCCTTGCGGACATTGTCGATATTGCGTTCGAAGGCGAATTCGGGTGAGTGCACGCCGATCACCACCAGGCCCTGGTCCCTGTACTTGTCGGCCCAGGCGCGGACATAGGGGATGGTGCGCAGGCAGTTGATGCAGGAATAGGTCCAGAACTGCACCAGCACGACCTTGCCCTTCAGGCTCTCCCGCGTCAGCGGCGGCGAGTTCAGCCAGTCGACGGCGCCGGCCAAGGGCGGGAAGAAGCCGACGACCGGCAGCGGGGCCGGCTGGCCGGCGGTCCTGGTCACGGGGTGCAGGCGGTCGATCAGCCCGTGCTCGATCGACGTCGTGCCGGCCAGCGACACCCGCGTCAGCAGGCCGGTGTCGAGCCCCAGGACGATGGCCGCGACAGCGGCCAGCACCGCCACGCCCAGGCCGCGGCGGATCCATTCGCCGGCGCCGAGCGACCGCTTCACCGCCGCGAAGATCCGGCCGAAGGCCCGCAGCGCCAGGGCCAGGGAGGTGGCCGCGCCCAGGGCATAGGCCAGCAGCAGCAGCGAGGTCTGGGGATTGGCGCCGTTCAGGGCGGCGCCGGTCAGGATCAGCCCCAGCACCGGCCCGGCGCAGGGCGCCCACAGCAGGCCGGTGGCGACGCCCAGCAGCAGCGACGCCGGCACCGGGGAGCGCCGCGCGCCGACATCCTCGGCGGCTTCTGTCAGCCGGCCGCCGAGCACGACCAGGGGCCGCGTCAGCCGGTCGGCCAGGCGGGGCACCAGCAGCGTCGCCCCGAACAGCGCTAGCAGCGCGATCGCGGCGCTGCGGCCCCATTCATTGGCGACGACGGCCCAGCCGCCGGCCACCGCGGCCAGGGTGGCGACCGCGGCGAAGGTCACGGCCATGCCGACCAGCATCGGCAGCCCGTTGGTCAGGAACGGCCGGTCCGCCCGGGCGAAGACGAAGGGCAGGACGGGCAGGATGCAGGGGCTGACGATGGTCAGCACGCCGCCGAGATAGGCCAGCACGAACAGCAGCATCTTGGGTCTCCGGGGCTGGAGCCGCCAGGGGGTGGAGGTCCTGACGAGGCATGTAGGCAATGGCCCAAGCCACCGCCCGTTAGCCGTTGTTAGACGCTGTTGGCTCCTCGCCGGCCGCTTCCGACGTCTGCCGAGAAGACAGCATTTGAAAGATATTTCAATATTTGAGATTTATTGACACGCCCAATAGGACGCTTCATCGTCAATAGGACTGGACGCGTATACCCGCTCCACCTGAGAGGCCGAGGCTTCGACGGCAGAGACGGAATAAGAAGGGGGAGAAAATGAACGCCTGTCGACTGGCCCTCCTGGCCGGCCTGGTCTCCGTGTCTCTGGTCCCCGGCCTGCCGGCTTCCGCCCAGGCCCCCCTTCCTCTCGAAGGACCGGGCCTCGGGAACCTCACCTACACCGATGCCGAGCTGCTCCGCGAGATCTCGGTGATCGACTGGAATACCGCGACCTACACCAATGGCATCCCGGTCATCCAGTACACCATTCCCGGCAACACCAGCCCGCAGAAGCCCTACGGCACCAATGTCGGGGTCATGCACAACGGCTACTTCGTGACCGTGTTCGCGCCGGACAGCGGCGAGGCGACGGGCGGCTTCCTGATCTATGACGTCAGCAACCCGCGCGACATCAAGCTGGTCAAGACCATCTACGAGCCGGACGGCCGCACCAAGGAGTTCCGCGAGCCGCACGCCTTCGGCCAGGCTACGATCGGCGGCAAGGACTACATCGCCCTGCCCAGCATCTACGGCGTCGAGTTCTGGGACTTCACCGACATCAACGACATCAAGCAGGTGAAAAAGCTGGTCTTGCCGGGGGTGAATGCCGGCGACTACGAGAACGTGAACTGGCAGATGTACTGGCAGGCCCCGTATCTCTATGTCGCCTCGGCCAGCCGCGGCATGTTCATCGTCGACGCCGGCGATCCGGCCAATGCCCGTATCGCCGACCGCGGCAACGGCCGGGCCAATCCGGTGCCGCTGGGCGAGCTGGGCGGCTTCCGCGCCGGCCCGGTCTTCGCCATGGGCAACGAGATGGTGCTGACCTCGATGGAGACCACGTCCGGCTTCGCCAGCCTCGACATCTCCGACCCGCTCAACCCGACGCTGATCGGCGGCAAGACCACCCTGCCGAACTACTACGCCACCTGCTTCAACGGCCGGAAGCTGTACACCTCGGGCCGGAACGGCGACGGCAAGATGGCCGGCTACGACCTCTCGAACCTGCGCGAGGTGAAGATCGAGAACGAGACCACCCCGATCGAGGAGGGGCTGTACTGCGCCGCCCAGGACGACCACCTGATCGTCGGGGCGCAGCGCTACATCTTCAAGCTCGACATCACCAACCCTGGCTCCTATCCGGAGATCGGCCGGTCCGAGCGGGTGCCGGACAACGCCACCGTCCCGCCGCGCGGCAACCGCGACCCGGATCTCGGCCAGGTCGCGATGTTCGGCAATCTGGTCTTCGTCGGCAGCGACCACGGCAGCAACACCGCGTTCCGGCCGCACCAGAAGGCCCCGGACACGACGCCGCCGGCGATCCTGACGGTCTCGCCCGCCAGCGGCGTGCTGCGCCAGGCGACGACGTCGCGCGTCGGCCTGGCCCTGTCCGACAGCATCCTGCCGGAGACGGTCAATTCCGGCACCTTCATCGTCCGGCCGAAGGGCGGGACGGCGCTGGCCGGCACCTACAGCGTGCAACTCGGCATCGTCAACTTCTCCCCGGCCCAGCCGCTGCAGCTCAACACCGAATACGAGGTGGTGCTGACGGCCGGCGGGCTGAAGGACTACGCCGGCAACGGCCTGGCCGAGGAGTTCACCTCCAGCTTCACCACCGGCAGCCAGTCGGTGCCGACCTCCTATGTCAACCGCTGGCCGTTGGCCAGCACGCTGACCGATGTGGCCGGCAGCAATGACGGCAAGGCCGGCAGCCAGGACAGCTACGCCGAGGGCGGCCTGGACTTCACGCCGCGCACCACCGGCGTCGAGCTGGAGAGCAGCAGCATCGCCGAGGTGCTGGGCGGCACCGCCACCGTCAGCTTCCGCATGAAGACCAGCCAGATCGGCAACAGCAACCCGTGGCAGGCGCCGGGCGTCTTCGGGCGCGACCAGGTCGGCGGCGCCAATGACGTGTTCTGGGGCTGGATCGACGCTGCCGGCCATCTGAACCTGTCGGTCGGCGACCGCAGCGCCACCAATCCGGTCACCCGGTCCGCGGCGCCGATCAATGACGGGCAATGGCACCAGGTCGCGATGACTCGCGATGCCGTGACCGGCGCGCAAGCCATGTTCATCGACGGCGCCAAGGTCGCCTCGACCGGTATCGCCGGGGTGCTGGGGCTGTTCGACAAGCTGCAGATGCTGGGGCAGATCCAGGGCAACCCGGTCGCCTTCAAGGGCATCCTGTCGGACGTCCGGGTCTACAAACGGGTGCTGACCGACGCCGAGGTTGACGGCATCTTCAACCCGCGCCCGGCGGTGCTGCCGCAGCAGCAGGTGGCCAAGGCGGTCGCGCTCGACCCGGCCGCGCTGGGCCTCAGCGGCGCGAAATACATCTGGAACTTCGGCGACGGCAGCGCGCCGGTCACCACCACCGCGGCCAGCCCGATCGCGCGCTACACCTACCCGACTCCGGGCAACTACACCGTGTCGGTGACGGTGGTGACCGAGGACGGGACGGAGACCTCCTTCTCCTTCCTGCAGAGCGTGATCCATCCGGTCACGGCGTCGGCCCCGACCCACACCAGCAACATCGTCGGCAACGCCACCGCGGTCTATGCCCTCGACCCCGATGCCGGGACCATCGCCGCGATCGACGCCGCCACCCTGGCCAAGAGCTGGCAGATGTCGGTCGGCAAGGAGCCGAAGACCCTGGCGCTCGGGCCCGGCGGCAAGCTCTGGGTCGCGGTGCAGGGCGACGACAAGCTGCTGCGCATCGATCCGCTGACCAAGGCCGTCAGCACCTTCACCCTGGACTATGGCAGCGCCCCCTATGGCGTGGCGTTCACGCCGGACGGCACCAAGGGCCTGCTGACTCTGGCCGGCAAGTCGGTGCTGGCGGTGTTCAACCCGTCGACCGGCGCCATCACCCGCCGGGTGACGCTGCCGGGCGGCGGCGACGTCCGCGGCATCGCCGTCAGCGCGGATTCGAAGATGGCCTATGTCACCCGCTTCCGCTCGAAGATGACGCAGGGCGAGGTTTACAAGGTCAACCTGGCCACCACGACGGCGCCGACCGTGATCGCACTGCCGGTCGACACCACGACCCCGGCCACCGAGGCCGCGGCGCCCGGCGTCGCCAACTACATGAACCAGGTCGTGATCTCGCCGGACGGGCGGCGCGCCGTCCTGCCGTCGAAGAAGGACAACATCGTCCAGGGCCGCTTCCGCAAGACGATCGACCTGAAGGCCGACACCACCGTGCGCTCGATCCTGTCGCAGCTCGACCTGGCGCAGGGCAAGGAGGTCTTCGCCGAGCAGATCGACTTCAACAACCGGGCCCCGGCCCGCGCCGCGATCTTCGCGCCCTCCGGCAACTACCTCTTCGTCGCCGAGATGGAATCGAACAGCGTCGAGATCGTCGATCCCTATCGCCGCGCCGTGGTCGGGTCGATCGCCGGAACGGCCCGGACGCCGCACGGTCTGTATCTCGACGCCACCCGGAAGCGGCTGTTCGTCAACGCCTTCCTCGACCGCGGCGTCACCGTCCACGACATCGGCAAGGTGCTGACCGGCGAGGATTTCATCACCCCGGCCCCGACGGTGATCGCCACCGTGGCGACCGAGCCGCTGCCGACCGCCGTCCTGGCCGGCAAGCGGATCTTCTACAACGCCGCCGATCCGCGGATGAGCAGCGAGAGCTACATCTCCTGCGCCAGCTGCCATGTCGACGGCGACAGCGACGGCATGGTCTGGGACTTCACCCAGCGCGGCGAAGGCCTGCGCCGCACCATCTCGCTGCAGGGCCGGCAGGGCGTCGGGCCGGCCATGGGCAAGCTGCACTGGACCGCCAATTTCGACGAGCTGCAGGATTTCGAGAAGGACATCCGCGATGAGTTCGAAGGCGCCGGCTTCATGAGCGATGCCGACTATGCCGCCACCATCAACCCGCTGGGCCCGAAGAAGGCGGGCAAGAGCGCCGATCTCGACAATCTGGCGGCCTATGTCACGTCGCTCAGCACCTTCCAGCGCAGCCCGTACCGCACGGCGCAGGGCTGCCTGACCGCGGAGGCGCAGCGGGGCCAGCAGCTGGTCCAGGCGGCCAGCTGCACCACCTGCCACGGCACGGCGGTCAGCCAGGACAACCAGCGGCACGATGTCGGCACCGTCCAGCCGTCCTCCGGCACGGGGTCGGGCCAGCCGCTGGCCGGCATCGGCTTCGACACGCCGACGCTGACCGGCATCTGGCAGTCCTCGTCCTACTTCCACAACGGCCAGGCGGCGACGCTGGCGGATGTGTTCCGCCCCAACCTCAGCGCGGTGCATGGCGGCAAGGTCGGTGTCGGCAATATCGCGGCCGTGACCGCCTATCTGCGGTCGCTGGACGGGCAGAACGCGTGCGCCGGGGTGGCCAGCCGGTAGACGGCTGCGCCCGGGGCCCCGGACAGGCTGCGGTGGGGCAGCCTGTCCGGACCTGGTCACGACGGCAGAAACCGCCGGCGCTCCTCCTCGAAGCGGCGGGCGATGAACTGCCGGCACAGCGCCACCCGCCGCAACCCGGCGCTGTCCGGATGCGACAGCATGAAGTAGCTGCGGCGGAACCCCATCTCCGGCAGGATCCGCACCAGCCCGGGCATGTCGGCGGCGGCGAAGTCGTGCAGCACGCCGATGCCGATGCCGGCCCGCACCGCCTCCATCTGCCCGGTGACGCTGGCGCAGCGGAAGCGCCGGGGCGACCGGTCCTCCAGCGCCCAGGCATAGTCCAGCGCCGGGGCATAGGCGTAGTCCTCGACCCCGGTCACCACGACATGCTCGGCCAGCGCCTCGGCGTCCCGCGGCGTGCCTGCGGCCGCGAGATAGTCGGCCGCGGCGTAGATCCCGAGGCTGTAATCGGTCAGCCGCGACACGATCAGCCGGCCCTCCACCGGCCGGTCCAGCCCGATCGCGAGATCCGCCTCGCGCCGCGACAGCGAGAAGCTGCGGGGCAGGGGCACCAGCTCGATCGTCAGGCTGGGATACTGCCGGGCGAAGCGGCCCAGCTCGCGCGCCAGGAAGTGGTTGCCGAGGCCGTCCGGCGCGCCGATGCGCACCGTGCCCGCCACCTCCGCCTCGTCGGTGCGCAGCCCCTCGGCCGCGCCCAGCAGCGCGGTCTCGATGCCCTCGGCCACCGGCAGCAGCCGCTCGCCGGCCTGGGTCAGCACCGACCCCGCCGGCCGCCGGTCGAACAGCACCGTGCCCAGATCGGCCTCCAGCGCGTCCAGCCGGCGCGCCACGGTGGCGTGGTTCAGCCCCAGCTTGCGCGATGCGGCCAGCAGCTGGCCGTTCCGGGCGACGGCCAGGAAGACGCGCAGATGGTCCCAGTCCATGGCTTCAATTCCCGCACAACGGTTGCTCGATCCTGTGCGTTGATGCGCGCCGGGTAAAGCGGGAAGGTTCCGGCAGCAGAGGAGGAGACGACCATGCCCACCGAGATCCATCACTTCATCGGCGGCCGCCGGGTTCCGGGCGCCAGCGGGCGCAGCGCCCCGGTCTTCAACCCGGCCACCGGCCAGCAGAGCGGCAGCGTCGCCCTGGCCTCGGTCGACGATGTCCGCGCCGCGGTCGCTTCGGCGAAGCAGGCCTTTCCGGAGTGGGCCGGCACCACGCCGCTGCGCCGCGCCCGCATCCTCAACCGCTTCCTGCGCATCCTCGAGGAGCGCACCGACGAGCTGGCCGCCGCCATCACCGCCGAGCACGGCAAGGTGCTGAGCGACGCCCGCGGCGAGGTCCAGCGCGGCATCGAGGTGGTCGAGTTCGCGACCGCCGCGCCGCAGCTGCTGAAGGGCGAGGTAACGGAGAATGTCGGCACCCGCGTCGACAGCCACTCGCTGCGCCAGCCGCTCGGCATCGTCGCCGGCATCACCCCGTTCAACTTCCCGGCCATGGTGCCGATGTGGATGTTCCCGGTGGCGCTGGCCTGCGGCAACTGCTTCATCCTGAAGCCGTCGGAGCGCGACCCCTCGGCCTCGCTGCTGCTGGCCGAATGGCTGAAGGAGGCCGGCCTGCCCGACGGCGTGTTCAACGTCGTCCACGGCGACAAGCAGGCGGTGGACGCCCTGCTGTTCGACCCCGACATCTCGGCGATCAGCTTCGTCGGCTCCACCCCGATCGCCCGCTACATCTACGAGACCGCGGCGCGCACCGGCAAGCGCTGCCAGGCGCTGGGCGGCGCCAAGAACCACATGATCGTGATGCCGGACGCCGATCTCGACCAGGCGGTCGACGCGCTGATGGGCGCCGCCTACGGCTCGGCCGGCGAGCGCTGCATGGCGATCTCGGTCGCGGTGCCGGTCGGCGAGAAGACCGCCGAGGCGCTGCTGGCCCGGCTGGAGCCGCGGGTCCGTGCCTTGGCCATCGGCCCCGGCACCGACCCGGAGGCCGAGATGGGGCCGCTGGTCACCCGGCAGCATCTCGACAAGGTGCGCGGCTACATCGACTCCGGCGTCGCCGAGGGCGCGAAGCTGGTGGTCGACGGGCGCGACTTCCGCCGCCAGGGCTATGAGGACGGCTACTTCATCGGCGGCACGCTGTTCGACCATGTCTCCACCGACATGAAGATCTACCGCGAGGAGATCTTCGGGCCGGTGCTGTCGGTCGTCCGCGCGCCGGACTACGAGACCGCGGCCGGCTGGATCAACCGGCATGAATTCGCCAACGGCACGGCGATCTTCACCCGCGACGGCGACGCCGCGCGCGAATTCGCGCACCAGATCCAGGTCGGCATGATCGGCATCAACGTGCCGATCCCGGTGCCGATGGCCTTCCACTCCTTCGGCGGCTGGAAGTCGTCGCTGTTCGGCGACCACCACATGCACGGTCCGGAGGGGGTGCGCTTCTATACGAAGCTGAAGACCATCACCACCCGCTGGCCGACCGGCATCCGCGCCGGCGCCGAATTCGTGATGCCGACGATGAAGTAGAGGGACCTGCTGCCTGAACCCAGCGGCTGAGCAATCGAGGGCGTGCCATCCGGTGCGCCCCTCGTTTCTGTCCGGGAGCTCTTCGTGGGACATCACGGCGAGGATGGGTCGGCCCAGGGCGCCGGAACCGGTCACAGCTCCGCCGCCCCACCGCCTGCTCGCTTCAGTTGACTGTTTTGCCGCGCCGGCTGGATGTCATAGACCCTGAGTGGCGCGCTCTTGCCTTTGACAGTGATCGGGTCGAGCGCGTGGGAGGTGAGTGGCAAATCCGGGTGCGACCCCATCGCGGCCTGGATCACCCCGGCCGTTGCGAGCGTCTGCCGCGGTTTCGCGGCCGAGCACAGGCGTGCGGCGATGTTGACATGATCTCCCAGCACCGTGAAGTCCATGCGATCCCTCGCGCCGATCGCTCCCATGACGACCTCGCCCATATCGATGCCGATTCCGATCGCAAGGGTGCGGTCGGGGCGGCTGGCCGACGCATCGGTCATGTGCTGCTGCATGGCGAGGGCGCAGCGGAGGGCATTGGCGGCCATGGCGGGCCCCTGGAACACGGCCATGACCTGGTCGCCGACGAATTTGTCGACGTCGCCGTTGTGGCTGGCGACCAGGTCGGCCTGCCTGGCAAGATAGAAGTTCAGCGTCTCGACGACTGTCTCCGGGTCGCGGCTCTCGGCAAATGCCGTGTAGCCGCGAATATCGACGAAGAGGATTGCGACCTCGCAGCGGCTTCCGCCCAGCGCGACGCCGGTTTCCTCCGAACGCTGGATGGCGCTGATGGTGCCGTGGGACACGAATTTGGCGAGCTCGAAGCGTTCGTTGATCTGTACGATCATGTTGTTGATGCGCTTGGCCAGCTCGCCGATCTCGTCCCGGGAGCGCACGGTCTTGACCTGGACCTTGTAGTTCCCCTTGGCCACCTCGTTCGCGGCCTCGCCGATCGCGAGAATCGGGCGGCTGATGCCGAGAGAGAACGCCACCGACCCCAGGACGGCGATGACGAGCCCGCCGATCGTCCAGAGGAACAGGCTGTTCATCATGACCCCGGCGGCATAATAGGCGTCCGCCTCCTTCTGCTCGACCATGACGGTCCAGTCGAAGCTGCGGACCGGGGCGAAGGTGCCGAGCATCGCAGTCCCGTCCGGCCGCGAATAGGTGTCGACGCTGACCACGCGGGACCGTCCTTCCTTCCGTGCGGCAAGCGCCTCGGCCACCATCTCGCCCTGGCTCGGCTGCCCGGTTTCGCGGGGCCCGGCCTGCTCGGGATCGAACAGCGTCCGACCCTGCGCGTCGACCGTGGTGATCATGCCGACCTGGCGAAACGGCTGGTCCCTGATGAAGTCCCGGATGCGGCCGAGATCGATCCTGGCGGAGAGCACCGCACGCGCTCCGCTGACCGGGTTTTGGAGCGGCAGGATCACGGTCGCGAGCCAGGCCTCGGTCTTCGGCTCGTACTCGACGGCGCTGACCCGCACAGGCGGCGCCGCCTCCGTGCCCGCCGCGGCCATGATCGTTTCCGGCGGCACCCTGAGCACGCTCAAGGGCTGGATGCCCGCTTCCGTGAGCTTCGCGCTGAAGCGGTCCTGCGAGATCACCAGCGGCAGGCGGCCGCCGTCGAGGGTGATCTGCAGCGCGACGATGTCCGGCAGCTCGGCAATGCCGTGGGTGAGGACCGCGACCTTCTCCCCGACGCCCACCTTTTCGCTGTCGAGCGTGCTGCGGATCATCAGCAGGGGCGGCAGCCAGGCGCGCTCATAGATATCGTCGATCTGGCCGGTCACCTCGCGGACCGTCCGGACCAGCCGCTCATTGGCGGAGCTCTTCATCTCATCGCGGGCGATCCGGATCAGGGACTGGCCGGCAAACAGGAGCGGCAACGCCGCGATCAGCGCCGAGAACAGCAGCAGCTTGCGGCGGAGACTCAAGGAGATACGCCAGGAGGCCGGGCTCATTCCTGAGGTCCGGCCACGGGCGTCTCGGTCACCAGCATCGGGGAGCGCCGACGGATGGTGACAACGGTGCGGTCGGTCGCCTGGCCGCAGGACAGCCCCGAGCTGTCGGTGACCGTCAGCTCCACCGGGACGTCGCCGGTCTGCCGGAACAGGTGGCGGACGCGCTCGCCCGACTCGATGGTGCCGTCGCCGATTCGCCACACATGGGTGAGGGCGCCTCCGTCAGGGTCCCTGGACCGCGTGCCGTCGAGGAGCACGGCGTCCGCGGCACCGCCCACGAAGGCCTCGAACGGCGGTCCGGCATCGGCGACCGGCGATGCGTTGACCACGATCCGTGCCGATCTGCGGGTCGCGGCACAGCTCGACTCCGTATCGTCCGTCACGGTCAGCGCGACGTCGTAGGTCCCGGGTGTCTCGAAGACATGGGTGACCTTAGGGCCCTGGGCAGCGTCGCCGTCGCCGAAGTCCCATTGATAGCCGACGATGCGGCCGTCGGCGTCGTAGGAGGAGGTGCCGTCGAAGGCGACCTCGGTCATCGGACACACGGTGCGCTGCGGACCTGGCATCGCCACCGGCGGCCGGTTGACGTGGAGGATCCGGGTCTGCGGCCGGCGGCTGCCGGCCAGGTCACGTCCGTCATCCGGGATCACCGTCACATCGTAACGGCCCGGCTGCTCGAAGCGCCTGACGAAGGCGCGGGTCCCATCCGTCCCGCCCGCATCGCGCCAGCCGCCATCCGCGGGCTTCGCGGCAGCATCGACGACGAGACGGACATCCTCGCCGGCGCAGGCGGCGGCCGGCAGGTCGATGTCGGACGTGGGCGGCGAGCGCACGATCAGCATCTGCTCCACCGTCGCGGAGGAGTTCTCGACGCCGGCATCGTCGGTGACCGTCAGGCGAACCTTGTAGGTGCCAGCGGCGCTGAAGCGGTGGTTGACCTGGACGCCCGTTGCCGTCCCGCCGTCGCCGAAGTCCCAGCCGTAGGCCGCGACCGCCCCGTCCGGATCATGTGATCGGCCGGCATCGAGGAGCACCTCCTCACCCTCCGAAAGGCTCTCGGGCGCCGTCATCACCGCGATGGGCGGGGCATTGATGTCCAGGACATGCGTGCCGCTCACGCGCCGGCAGGTGGGTGGGGCAGAATCGCTCGTCACGGTCAGGGTGACCGTCTTGCGGCCGGGCTCGGTGAAGACGTGCCTGACGGTCGCGCCTTCGGCGGTGCCGCCATCCCCGAAGTCCCAATGCCAGCCGGTGATCCTGCCGCCCGGCATGTCCGAGCCGGAGCCGTCGAATGCGACCTCTCCGAGCGGCGCCGTGTCGCGGGCATCGATCTTGACCACCGGCCCCGGCAGGATCCTGACCGACATCTCGTCGGTCGAATGCGGATCGCAGCGGCCGGCACGCTGGCCTTCGATCTTCAGGAACACGCGGTAGTCGCCGGCGCGTTCATAGGCATGGCTCGGCTTCTCGCCGACCGCGACCTTGCCGTCGCCGAAATCCCAGTCATAGCGCTTGATCGTCCCGTTGGGATCGAAGGAGCGCGAGGCGTCGAAATCGACCGGCGACATCGCGCAGGCCTCGATATCCGGGCCGGCATTCGCGGAGGCGCCCTGATCGACCTTGATCGAGACCCGGTCGGCATGGGTGCTGTTCGGCAGGTTCGCGCTGTCCTTCACGGCCAGGGTGACCGGATAGACCCCCGCCTTCCGATAGGTCTTGGTCGGGTTGACGATGTCGGAGGCCGTCCCGTCGCCGAAATCCCAGGCGTAGCGCAGGGCGCCACCCTGGGGGTCGAGGGATTTCGACCCGTCGAAGGTGATCGCGTCCCCGGTGCAGACCTCACGATTGCCGCCGGCATTCGCGATCGGCGGCTGGTGGATGACGAGGGATCGCGCGATCCGGCCGATGGAGTTCCCGAGTCCCTTGCCGTCATCGACGACGAGGATGATCGGATAGGTGCCGGCGGCCGCATAGATGTGCTGCGCCCGGGCGCCGATCGCCGACGTCCCGTCGCCGAAATCCCAGCGATAGGTCAGGGCGTCGCCATCGGGGTCGGTCGAGGCGGTGCCATCGAAGGACACGATCAGGCTTTCGGTCATCGTCTCGGGACCGGCATCGGCGACGGGCGCGTGATTGACGGCGATCCTGATCTCCCGGGAGTCGAAGCCGTTGGACGCGCCGCTGTCGTCGGCCACGGTGAGGCGGACGGTATAGAGCCCTGGCGCGCTGAATGTCCGTTCGACCTGCGCGGTGGAGATGGGGGGGCTGTCGTCGCCGAAATCCCAGCGATAGCTGACGATCCGGCCGTCCGGATCATAGGAGTTCGCGGCGCTCAGCCTGACGATGTCGCCCGGCGCAGCGATGAGGTCTCCGCCCGGATCGGCGACCGGCGCGGCGTTGACGGTGATCCTGGCCTCCTTGTAGTCGACGGCATCGGCATCGCCGCTATCGTCGATCACCGCCAGCCTGACATCGTAGACCCCCGGCTTGGCAAAGCCGTGCGAGGCGACGCGGCCCTTGCCCTCGCTGCCGTCGCGGAAGTCCCAGCGATAGTCGGCGATGTCGCCGTCCGGGTCGAGCGAGCGACCGCCGTCGAACACCACCTTCTCCCCGGGCGCGACGATCCTGTCCGGCCCGGGATCGGCCACCGGGCGGGCGTTGACCATCACGGTCATGGTGTCGCTCGCCGAATTGCGTTTGGTTCCCGATCGATCGGTCACCGTCAGGCGGACCGGATAGCGGCCGGGGGTCTCGTAGACATGGGTCGGCCTGGATCCGGTGCCGGTGCCGCCGTCGCCGAAATCCCAGGCATACTCCGCGATCGCGTCGTCGCGATCGAAGGAGCCGGTGCCGTCGAAGACGACCGCGCTGGCGGTGACCACCAGATCGGGCCCGGCGACCGCGACCGGCGGATCATTCACGCGCACCCTGAGCGTGCTCTCGCCGGTCGCCGAACCGGTTCCGGAATCGTCCCGCACGGTGAGCCTGACCCGATAGATGCCGGGCCGGCCGAAGGCATGGGTCGCCTGTTCCCCCGCCCCTCCCTGGCCGTCGCCGAAATCCCAGTCCCAGGCCAGGAGACGGCCATCCGGGTCGCTGGAGGCGGAGCCGTCGAATACCAGCGGCTCGCCGACGGCCGCCGACTGATCGGCGCCGGCGACCGATGCCGGCGGGGCATTGACGGTGATCGTGGTCGTGGCCGAGGCCGTCGAATTGGGCAGCCCCGCATCGTCCGCGACGGTCAGCCGGACGATGTAGGTGCCCGGCCGGTCATAGGCATGGGCCGGCTGGGCGGCGTCGCTGCGCGTGCCGTCGCCGAAATCCCAGGCATAGGCCGTGATCCGGCCATCGGCATCGAAGGACCGGCGGGCGTCGAAGGCGACATCCTCACCCACCGAGGCGCGGCGGTCGGGGCCGAGCACGGCGACCGGTGTCGTGTTGACGAGGATCGCGGCTTCCGTGGTGTCGGTGCCGCAAGGCTGGCCGGAGCCGTCATCGACCGTCAGGCTGGCGAGATAGCGGCCCGGCGCGTCGAAGCGCCGGCTGACCTTGGCGCCCTTGAGCGTGGTCCCGTCGCTGAAGCGCCAGGTCCGGTGCCGGATCGGCGACCTGCCGGCGGCCGAGCCGCTGCCGTCGAATGCCACCTCGGCGCCCGTTGCCGCAGATGCGGGGGACGCGATCCGGGCGTCCGGGGGCGTCTTCACGTCGACGGTGAAATCGGTCGCGGCGCCGTCGCCGATCTTGGCGGAGGAGCCGAGAACCTCCAGCCGGGCCTTGTACCGGCCCGGCGCCCCATAGTCATGGCGGACGAGCGGGCCCTCGGCGGTAGAGCCGTCGCCGAAATCCCATCGATAGGTGAGATGCCCTCCCTTCGGATCCACCGACCGGCCGGCGTCGAACGACACCGACCCGCAGGCCGCCAGGTCGGACCGGTCGAGCGCGGGCTTCGGCCGCACCAGGGCCGGCCAGAGCCGCACCGGGAGCTCGAACCGCACCGGCTTGCCTGCGGCATCGGCAATCATGAAGGTGGCGTCGTTCGGCGTCTCCACGCCGCGGCCGAAGTCGAGAGCGGCCATCGCTCCCCCCGCGCGCGGATCGAGAGCGATCTCGGTCGCCCGCCACCTGTCCTGGCCCGACGCCTTGAGCGGGACCGAAGAGAAGGCGGTCGTCAGATCGAGGGAGCCATAGGCCAGGTCGAAGCCGTGGACGATCAGCCGGTCGGCTCCTGCAGGCGGGCGGAACCGCAGCTCTGCGAAGGATTTCGGATCGGGCGCGCGGACGGTCAGCCGATAGGCGAAGATCTCCAGCCCTTCGGGCTCCATGGGCTCCGTCCCGCGGGCGCTGACCGCGACGTCGAAGACGTTGCCGGCCGCCCCCTCCAGCCCCTGCACCAGCAGGCGGAAGATCCTGCGTCCATCGACGGCGTCGCCCTGGCTCGGATCGACGACGGCCACCGTCTTCCACTGCCCGACCGCGTCAGGCTCGTTGCCGAAGACCCGCTCCGCGATCAGCGAGCCCGCAGTCGCCGTTTCGGGCGGCGGATCCGCCGGGGCGACCGGGGGAAGCGAGAAGGCGGCGGGGCCGCCGAACACGGCGTAGCGGGTCCTGCCCGGACCCGCGGGCTTGTCGTACGCCGCGCCGATCCCGGGATCGAACACATTGATCCACAGCCGCCCGGTCGAGTCCTCCGGCACGCTGATGTAGACCGTCTGCTCACCGTAGAAGTCACCCTCCCTGGTGGGCGCGTCCCTGCCGTAGGTCACCAGGGCCGGTCTTTCGTCGGCATGCGCCGGCAACGCCCATGCGCCCGCCAGCACGGCGAAGGCGATGCCGAACAGTGTTCCCCTCGGATGACATGCCCTCACGCTCATTGCCCCGACCGACCTTTCCTCGAACATCTCCGGCTCAATCCATCCGGTATGACTGCCGGTTGCCGGCGGCATCCGTGAGCTCGACCGTTCTGACCGCCGCCGATTTCAGCTCTCGGCGGGACACGGGTACCGAGCCCTGATAGCTTTGCGTGGCGCGGTTGAAGCGGAGCACGGCATTGGCCGCCTGCCCGCCATGGTCCACGGTCGCCATCGCGGTCGCCGCGAGTCCCGAGGCGTCGGAGGCGCGGATCTCGAGCGCCGCGAAGGTCCCGGCGGGGCCCTTTTCGGGGGTGAGCTTCGCCGCAACCAGCCTGGGCGGATCGTTGTCGAGCGTGACCGTGAACCGGGCGACGTCGATGTTGCCCAGCGTGTCGGTGGCGACGAGCTCGATCGGGTTGTCCCCGGCGCGCAGGCTGAGTGTCTCGGCGAAGGCGCCATCCTTCAGGCCGACCTCGGCGCCATTGAGGAGGAGCGTCGCCCCCGCCTTGGCAATCCGCCCTCTGATGGGCAGCGTTTCGGATGCGGTGAGCCGGGGCAACTCCTCCGCGAGCATGATGGTCGGCCGCTCCCGGTCGACCACGACGTTGAAGCCGTGTGTGGTGCGGAAGCCCGACGGGGCGGTCACGACCACCGACAGCGCTTCCTCATCGGCGCCGAGGCCGATGTTGAGGGCGAAGCGGCCGGCCGGATCGCTGGCCGTCGATCCGCGGGGGGCGCCGTCGGCGCCGACGACATCGATGCGGGCGGTCGGCGCGGTGTGGCCGACGAGGGACACGACATCGCCGCTGCTCAGGATCCGGCCCGCCGGATCCCGGGGCACCGACGCATCCAGGACGACCGCCTCCGACCGGTCCGGCATGTAGCGGACCTCGCGCATCAGCCGGGTGACGTTGCCGGCGGCGTCGGTGGCCACGACCTCGACCCGGTTTTCCCCCTCGCTGGCCGCCATCGGCCCGGCGAACCGCCCCGAGGCGGCCACATCGACCGGCCGGCCATTCACCGCGACGGTCGCCCCGGGCTCCGTCTCGCCGCGGATCTCGATCGTGGCGTCGCGCTCGATCGCTTGCTCGCCCGGCGCGTCGACCCTCAGGAAGGGCGGGGTCTTGTCGATCGCCACGCTGAAGCGCCAGGGGGCGCTCCGCTGTCCTGGCAAGCCGAAGGCATCAAGGGCGGAGACCCGCCAGTAGTACTCGCCGGGAGGCAGGTCCTCGACCCGGAAGGTCGGCTTCTCAAGGCCGAATTCCGAAACGAGCATGCTGCCGAACGACTGGTCGGCCCCGATCTCGAGCCAGTAGCCCCCCGCATCCGTGGAGCCGGCCCAGGCGAGATCGAATGGCGGGTTGTAGACGACACCGTCATCCGCGGGCGTCGACAGCCGGGGCGCGCCGAGGACGTCGCGCTTCTCGGTGACGTCGCCATCCGCGGAGAGGACGAGCCCTTCGTTCCGCCCGAGCACGACCGTCTCGCCGCCGGCCGCGACGGAAACGGGACGATCGTCATAGTTGGTGAACTTGGCGCCGGCATCGCCGCTGCTGACCCAGAAATCGCCGGATTCGATGCGGGCCTTGGCCTCCGGGATGTCGACGGCGAAGCTCGTGCGGTCGCTTTCCCCGGCCAGAAGGGCGTAGAGATCGCCCTCGATCAGGCTGACCTTCGCCTCCTCATGCCTGGTCAGCGGGTCATAGCGCATCTCCTGGATGACGGCGTTCGAGTTGGCGTTGAGCCTGAGCCGGCTGGCGTCCCGGAAGGTCAGCTGCGCCGTCGAATCCGACAGGGTGCGAACCTTTTCCTGCTCCACCAGGACGGCACGCAACTGGGCATCGTTCCATCCGAGGTCCTTCGGCCTCTGGGCTTCGACCCATCCGTTCCGGTCGCTCAGCAGCGCTTCGGCGGCCTCGTCGCGTCGTTCTTTCGACAGGGCGAGCGCCTTCGCAGCTTCCGAGTGAGATTTGAGGGCGAGGTCTTTGGCGTCGCCCCAGAGGCGCTCAACGCGACGGTCGAGCGCCCGGTCGTAGAGATCGATGGCGTCCTTGATCTCGTCCGGCGCGAAGAGTTGCGCACCGGCGAGGTTCGCCAACCTGATCTGGTCGGCGCAGCGGGTCAGGGCCCGTTCCGCGGCCGCGATCAGATCTATCGGCATCCGCAGCAGCTGGCCCGGCGGCAGCTGCGCGACGGAAGCGATGTCGGAAGCCTTGAGAATCTCAGGCCAGAGATCAGGGTCGCCCAGATACTGCTCGGAAAGCTGCCGGAGAGTCTGGTTCGGCTGGAGTTGAACCTCGATGGTCCCGGCCCTGGCGGCCGGGGGCGAAATTGCCAAGGCAAACGCCACAATGGCAGGGAGGACGGAAGCTGCCCATTCAGCCGGGCTGACGCCGAAGGCATGCTTCGAGAATCCCCCGTACTCTTGCACAAGGTCCCCTGAAACCTTTGTCGACCCCTTGGCCGGAGCAGGCAGCAAGAATGCGACTGTTTGTTTCATATTTTGAATTCAGAGTTGCAATTAATTCTTCCTGAGAACGATAGGAGCGTCAACCCGGAAGTAGGAATGAATGTGAGTTATTTCCTGTAGGCAGGAGGGTTCAAGACTGCTGTTCGCTCGACATCCTGTCGGCCCCGGCCGAACGAATGACCTCGATCCATTCCGTTTTCAGAGACATGCGCTACGCATGTGCATTGACATACGCGGCGTATGTCCCGATATGGCGACATACGGGGCGTATCTGAGTGCTCGTCCCAGTCAGGACCAGAACCCGAGCCGGCGATCGTCGCGACGGCAGGAAGGTCGGTCTGTCTCAAAGGAGTGAAAGCGATGGCCAGACGCGATGCGATCTTCCCTGCCGGGCGGCAGGCGCTCTACGAGATCAACCGCTATTCGGCGGCGATCCGGTCGGGCGATCTGCTGTTCGTCTCGGGCCAGGTCGGCAGCCGCGAGGACGGGTCGCCCGAGCCGGATTTCGCCAAGCAGGTCCAGCTCGCCTTCGACAATCTCACGGCCGTGCTGAAGGCCGCCGGCTGCAGCTTCGAGGACGTCGTCGATATCACCAGCTTCCACACCGACCCGGCCGCGCAGTGGGAGACGTTCAACACGATCCGGCTGAAGGCGATCGGCGAGCCGCCCTATCCGAACTGGACCGCGGTGGGCGTGAACTGGCTGGCGGGCTTCGATTTCGAGATCAAGGTCATCGCGCGCATCCCCGGCTGATCGGCGGCGCCCGGCCTCGACCGGAGCCCCGAACACCAACCCGTCATGGCGAGCCCCGAAGGGGCGTGGCCATCCAGGGCGGCTCGCACCGGTCCCTGGATGGCCACGGCGCTCCGCGCCTCGCCATGACGAAAGAGGGGCCGGAGAGTCGAACAAAAACCGCTGGCATTTCATCGTCCCCAAAGGGGCGCGCCGGTTCCGCCGGCGCGCCCCTTTTCTATCTGCCCTCCGACAAACCGCTTGACGCCGCCGGCAAACCCCGCTTTCTTGGACGGAAGAAATTTCAGTCATTGAAATATACATCAACAACCGGCCGCGGATACCGCCGCCGGACCTAGGGGAGGACGAGAGATGAAGACCTTGCGTATCCGAATCCTGGCCGGTGCCGCCCTTGGTGCGATGCTGTCCGTCGCCCCGGCCGGCGCCGCGGAGCCGTTCCGCTGCGCGCCGGGCGAGCTCTACGCCATGAATGTGATGGTCTCGGGCGTCGAGTACTGGTTCCCGGTCTATGAGATGTTCAAGCAGGCCGGCAAGCAGATGGGCTGCGAGACCATCTACACCGGCACACCCGACTACGACGTCACCAAGCAGATCGCCAGCTTCGACCAGATCCTGGCCCGCCAGCCGAAGGGCATCCTGGTGCATCCGATGAACTCGGACCCGTTCATCGAGCCGATCAACCGCGCGATCGACCAGGGCACGGCGATCGTCACCTTCGCCGCGGATTCGCCGAACTCGAACCGCACCGCCTTCATCACCTCGAACAACGACCTCGAGGGCAAGGGCGCCGCCGACGCGGTGGCCGAGGCGATGGGCGGCAAGGGCGAATACGGCGTGCTGGAGAATCCCGGCCAGGACAACCATGACCGCCGCGTCGCCGCCTTCATCAAGCGGATGGAGGAGAAGTGGCCGGACATGAAGCTGGTCGCCCGCGCCGCCTCGAACCAGGACCCGAACAAGGCCTACCAGGCCGTGCTGTCGATGGCCCAGGCCAACCCCAATCTCGGCGCGCTGTTCATGCCGGAGGCGAACTCGGCCCTCGGCGCCGCCCAGGCCAGCGTCGAGCTCGGCGGCAAGATCAAGGTCATGACCGCCGATGTGAACGCCAAGATCCTCGACATGATCAAGGCCGGCCAGGTCTTCGGCTCGGTCAACCCGAACCAGGGCATGCAGGGCTATATGGGCTTCATGGCGCTGTATCTCGCCGCCCATCCCGACCTGATCGACCCGATGAACGACGCCAAGGGCGCCGGCCGGAACCCGATGGCGATCCCGTTCATCGACAACGGCTACGCCGTGGTCACGGCATCCAATGCCGACGACTTCTACTGGGACAAGTACCTGAAGCGCCGCGGCACCAAGGGCATCGACGAGTAATCGTCGATCCGTCCGCCGGCCGGGACCGCCCCGGCCGGCCTCCGCTCCCCGGGAAAGCCGTCGACGTGACCGCACCGCCGCTCCTCTCCGTCCACGACATCGCCAAGAGCTTCGGCCCGGTCCGCGCGCTGTCCGGCGTGCGGTTCGAGCTGAAGGCCGGCGAGGTGCACGCCCTGATGGGCGAGAACGGCGCCGGCAAGTCGACGCTGATGAACGTGCTGGGCGGCGTGCACCAGCCCGACCGCGGCACGATCAGCCTGGACGGCAAGGCGGTGCGGATCCCCAGCCCGGCGGCGGCCCAGGCGCTGGGCATCGGGCTGGTGCACCAGGAGATCGCGCTGTGCCCCGACGCCACGGTGGCCGAGAACATCTTCATGGCCGAGACCAACAGCCGCCACGGCCTCAGGCGCGGCCTGTGGCTGGACACGCGCGACCTGAAACGGCGGGCCGAGGCGGTGCTGGCCAGCCTGCATCCGGTGCCGGTGGACGTCCAGGCGGGCGAGCTGCCGATCGCCAGCCAGCAGATCGTCGAGATCGCCAAGGCCCTGACCCTGAACTGCCGGGTGCTGATCCTGGACGAGCCGACGGCGGCGCTGACCGAGGCGGAGGCCGAGGCGCTGTTCGCCATCATCCGCGGCCTGCAGGCGCGCGGCATCGGCATCATCTATATCAGCCATCGCATGGCGGAGATCTTCGCCATCGCCGACCGCATCACCGTGTTCCGCGACGGCGCCTATGTCGAGACGCTGCCGACCGCGGCGACGACGCCGGAGCAGGTGGCGGCCAAGATGGTCGGTCGGCCGCTGCTCGACCTGTACCCGCCGCGCCGCGGCCCGGCCGCGGGCGCGCCGCTGCTCAGGGTCGAGGGCCTGTCCGACGGCGGCATCGTCCGCGATGTCGGCTTCGAGATCCGGCCGGGCGAGATCGTCGGCCTCGGCGGGCTGATCGGCTCCGGCCGCACCGAGACGGTACAGGCGATCTGCGGCCTTGCGCGCCGCGCGTCCGGCCGGGTCGTCTGCGACGGGGCCGAGGTGCCGCCGGACGACTACCCCGCCGCGGTGCGGCAGGGGCTGGCCTATCTCAGCGAGGACCGCAAGGGCAACGGCGTCTTCCTCGACCTGCCGATCGCCCAGACCATCTCGTCGCTCGACCTGCGGCTGGTGTCGGGCCGGGTCATGGTCAGCCGCCGGCGCGAGGCGGCGCTGGCCGAGGCGATGCGCCAGCGCCTGGGCATCCGCTGCGCCGGTGTGCAGCAGCCGGTGGCGACGCTCAGCGGCGGCAACCAGCAGAAGGTGGCGCTGGCCCGGCTGCTGGCGGTCAATCCCCGCGTGCTGTTCGTCGACGAGCCGACGCGCGGCGTCGACATCGGCGCCAAGGCCCAGATCTACGCCATCCTGCGCGAGCTCGCCGACCAGGGCGCCGGTATCGTCGCCATCTCGTCCGAGCTGCCGGAGCTGATCGGCATCAGCGACCGCATCCTGGTCCTGCACGAAGGCCGCCTGGCCGGCGAGCTCAAGGCCGGCGAGATGACCGAGGAGGCGATCATGCATCTGGCCTCGGGCCTTGGGGTTAAGGACCACCAACAGGGCGCGCCGCGCCGTGCCGCCATGGGAGACATCAGATGAGCATGGCCGCCGTGACGCCGATGATGCGCGTCGTCCGGGTCCGCGAATTCGGCCTGCTGGCCATCATCGCCCTGCTGTTCGTGGCGATGAGCTTCGCCTCGCCCTATTTCCTGACCCTCGCCAACATGCGGGCGATCCTGCTGTCCTTCTCGATCGAGGGCATCGTGGTCATCGGCATGACCATCCTGCTGATCGTCGGCGGCATCGACCTGTCGGTCGGGTCGGTGGTCTGCCTGTCGATGGTGATCGGCGGCACGCTGTTCCTGGCCGGGCTCGACCCCTGGTCGGCCAGCCTGATCGCGGTCGCAGCCTGCGGCGCCATCGGCTTCCTGATGGGGCTGTGCGTCACCCGCATCGGGCTGCACTTCTTCATCGTGTCGCTGGCCTTCATGGTGATCACCCGCGGCCTCAGCCTGCTCTTGACCCAGGGCACGCCGCAGTCGCTGTTCTCGCTGCCGAAGGAGTTCAAATTCGTCGGCCAGGGCAGCCTCGGCGGCCTGCCCTTCGTGATCCTGATCTTCCTGGTGCTGATCGCCGTGTTCGACGTGCTGCTGCGGAAGTCGGTGCTGTTCCGCCGGGTCTACTACACCGGCAGCAACGAGAAGGCGGCCCGCTTCTCCGGCATCGACACGAAGCGCACCAAGATCATCTGCGCCACGCTGTGCAGCACCTTGGCCGGCGTGGCCGGGGTGATCTACATGGCCCGCTTCGGCGCGGCCACCCCGCAATTCGGCGTCGGCATGGAGCTCAGCGTGATCGCCGCGGCGGTGATCGGCGGGGCCAGCCTGAACGGCGGGTCGGGCACCATCGCCGGCGCGGTGCTGGGGGCGGCCCTGCTGTCGTTGGTCACGTCCTCGCTGATCCTGCTGAACGTGCCGGTGTACTGGCAGGACATCATCCGCGGCGCCATCCTGCTGGTGGCGGTGACGATCGATCACCTCCTCAACACGCACAAGGCCCGAGGCTGACACCGATGCCGCGCCCGCTCTACAGCGAATCCGAGAGACTGCGAAACATCCACCGCGTCCTGGTCATGTTCTACCAGGAGCACCGCTCCCAGGCGGACATCGCGGCGGAGATCGGCATCTCACCGGCCAGCGTCAACCGCATGATCCGCGAGGGGCATGAGCGCGGCCTGGTCGACATCCGCATCCGCTCGCCCTTCGACGCGGAGGAGGGGCTGTCGGCCGCGCTGAGGCGCCTGGGCGGCCTGGATTCGGCCGTGGCGGTGCCCGCGGTCTCGACCGATCCGGCGATCGTGCTGAAGGCGGCGGCCGAGGCGGCGGCGACCACGCTGCTGGAGGGCCTGGCCGACGGCATGACCATCGCCGTCTCCGGCGGCGTCGCCCTCTGCGCCACGATCGAGGCGCTGGCGCCGCCGCGGGCCTATGACGTCCGCGTCGTGCCGGCCACCGGCGGCGTCCAGGGCAAGTTCCGCACCGACGTCAACCACGTCGCCGTCGCCCTGGCCGAGAAGCTGGGCGGCAAGGCCTACCAGCTGCACGCCCCGATCTTCGCGGCCAATGAGGCGGAGCGGGCAGCCCTGCTGTCGGTGTCGACCATCCGCAGCGTGCTCGACATGGCGCGGTCCGCCGATGTCGCGCTGTTCGGCATCGGCTCGGTGCGCGACGAGCACGCCACCTACCTGACCCTGTCGGACACGGCCGACCGCGGCGCGATCGAGCGCGTCGGCGCCGAGGCGGAGCTGCTGGCCCATCTGCTCGACCGCGACGGCCGGCCCTGCGACCACCCGTCGAACCGCCGGCTGGTGGCGCTGACGCTGGACGAGCTGGCGGGGATCCCGCGGCGCATCGCGGTTGCCTCGGGCGCGCGCAAGGTCGGGGCTATCGCCGCGGTGCTGCGCGGCGGCGCGCTGGGCCATTTGATCACGGATGACCGGACGGCGCGTGCCGTCGTCGAAAAGCTGGAGGGCAAGGATGCAGATGCAGCGTGAGATCGGAGGCATTCCCGCCAGTGCGGTGGGGCTCGGCACCTGGGCGATGGGCGGCTGGCTGTGGGGCGGCGGCGACGACGACGCCTCGGTCGCGGCGATCCGCGCCGCGCTGGATGCCGGCGTCACCCTGATCGACACCGCCCCGGCCTACGGCCTCGGCCGGGCCGAGCAGCTGGTCGGGCGGGCGATCGAGGGGCGGCGCGACGAGGTCGTGCTGGTGACCAAATGCGGCCTGGTCTGGGACACCGACAAGGGCCGCCCCTTCGTCGGCCAGGACGACAAGACCATCCACCGCTATCTCGGCGCGGACTCGGTGCGGCAGGAGCTGGAGGCCAGCCTGCGCCGCCTGCGCACCGACCATGTCGACGTGCTGATCACCCATTGGCAGGACCCGACGACCCCGATCGCCCAGACCATGGAGGCGCTGCTGGCGCTGAAGGCCGAGGGCAAGGCGCGCGCCATCGGCATCAGCAACGCCAGCGTCGATGACCTCGCCGCCTATCGCGCCGCGGGACAGGTCGACTGCGTGCAGGAGGCTTACAACATGCTCGACCGCGGGCTGGAGCAGACACTGCTCCCGCCCTGCCGCGACGCCGGCATCGCCGTGATCAGCTATTCCAGCCTGGCGCTCGGCCTCTTGACCGGCCGGATCGGGCCAGAGCGCAGCTTCGACGGCGACGATCTGCGCCGCACCAACCCGCGCTTCTCGGTCGAGAACCGGCAGCTGGTGGCCGCCTTCGCCGCCGACCTCGGCGGCATCGCCCGCGACCACGGCGTGGCGGTCGCCGATGTGGTGATCGCCTGGACCCTGGCCCAGCCCGGCATCACCTTCGCTTTGTGCGGCGCCCGCAACGCCGACCAGGCCCGGGCGAATGCGCGGGCGGGCGAGCTGCGCCTGGCGGCGGATGAGCTGGCGGCGATCGACCGCGCCATCGCCACCCATCTCGGCCCGGTCGCGGCGGCGGCGTAGAGCTGGCCCCAGCGAATGTCCTCCAACTCACACATCGCCCCTTCTAAGTCCCCCCTCCCCTTGCGGGAGGGGGGCAGGGGGAGGGGTCTGCGCGCGTCCGCGCGCGCATGGGCAGGGCACCCCATTCGGCACCCGCGCCGATCGGCGGCGGTCCGGGCCGGCTCCATCGGCGGGAACCCCCTCCCCCTAGCCCCCTCCCGCGAGGGGAGGGGGGACTCGTTTTCTCTTCGGTCGATGCCGTTGCCCGCCTTCCCACAGGACACGACACGATGACCGGCAATGGCGCGTCAATCCCCGAGCGGGCCGATGTGCTGGTGATCGGCGGCGGCATCAACGGCATCAGCACCTTCCGCGAGCTGGCGCTGCAGGGCATCGACGTGGTGCTGGTCGAGCGCGACGATTTCTGCTCCGGCGCCAGCGCCGCCCTGTCTCGCATGGTGCATGGCGGCCTGCGCTACCTGGAGAACGGGGAGTTCCGGCTGGTGCGCCAGTCGCTGCAGGAGCGCGATCGGCTGCTGCGCAACGCGCCGCACTATGTCTCGCCGCTGCCGACCCTGGTGCCGGTGACGGCCCGGCTGCGCGGCACGCTGGCGACGATCGGCGCCTTCCTCGGCATCGCCGAGCGGCCGCAGGCGCGGCCCGGCCTGATGATCCGCACCGGCCTCGCCCTCTACGACCTGCTGTCGTGGCGCAGCCGGACCATGCCGCGGCACCGCGGCATCGGCCGGGCGAAGCTGCAGCGGCTGGCCAAGGGCATCACCCGGCGGGCGGTGGCGGGGGTGCTGTATTACGACGCCCGCGTCACCCATCCGGAGCGGCTGGGCATCGAGCTGCTGCTGGACACCGAGGCCGAGACCGGCGCCCGCGCCTTCTCCTACACCGAGATCACCGGCCGCGACGGCGACGGCCTGGCCTGGCGCGACCGGCTGACCGGCGCCAGCGGGCGGATCGCGCCGCGCGTGGTGGTCAACGCCACCGGCGCCTGGGTCGATTTGGTCGGCGGCGCCATCGGCCCGGCCACCAACCGGCGCCGGGTCCAGGGCACCAAGGGGTCGCATCTGATGATCCGCAACCCGGCGCTGCAGGAGGCGCTGGGCGACCGGATGATCTATTTCGAGAATGGCGACGGCCGCATCTGCATCGCCTTCAACCATGCCGGCGCTGCCATGGTCGGGTCGACCGACATCCGGGTCGACGACCCGGACGACGCGGTCTGCCTGGACGACGAGAAGCGCTACATGCTGGAGGCGCTGGGCGGCATCTTCCCGGAGCTGGAGGTGCGCGAGGACGAGATCGTCCACGTCTTCACCGGCGTCCGGCCGCTGCCGGTCAGCGAGGACGAGGCGACCGGGCGGATCAGCCGCGACCATGCCGTCGAGGTCGACCCGGCAGGCGCGCTGCCCTTCGCCGTGCTGACCCTGATCGGCGGCAAATGGACCACCTTCCGCGCCTTCGGCGAGGAGGTCGCCGACCTGGCCCTGGCCCAGCTGGGCCGGCCGCGCCGGGTCGACACCCACGACCTGGCGATCGGCGGCGGCCGCGGTTTTCCGCGCGATGCCGACACCAGGTCGCGCTGGCAGCGGGACCAGGCCGCCGCCGCCAGCCTGCCGCTGGCGCGGTTCCAGGCGCTGAGCGAGCGCTACGGCAGCCGCGCCGTCGCCGTCGCCCGCTTCCTCGGCCAGGGGCCGGACGCGCCCGTCGCCGCCGCGCCCGACTATTCGCGGCGCGAGCTGCAATACCTGATCGAGACCGAACGGGTGCGCGACATCGGCGACCTGCTGCTGCGCCGCACCCTGCTGGGCATGGAAGGCCGGATCACCCCGGCCCTGGTGGCGGAGGCCGGGGCGCTGGTCGCCGCCGCCCTCGGCTGGACCGGGGCAGAGGCCACGGCCGCCGCCGCCCGCTTCGACGACATCATGGCCCGCCGCCACCGCGTGCAGGCCGCGCAACACTAGTGGGGTTTCCGATGTATCTGACCAAGAAGGTCCGCCTGAACCGGCTGATGCGCAACGGCCGCTGCCTCGACGTCGCCATCGACCACGGCGTCTGCAACGAGCCGTCTTTCATGGCGGGGCTGGAGGACATGGCGGGCGTGGTCCGCATGCTCGCGGCCGCCGGACCGGACGCGATCCAGATGAACTACGGCCAGGCCGATCTGCTGCAGTCGATGCCGGGGCAGAACCGCCCGGCGTTGGTGATGCGGGTCGACATGGGCAACCCCTACAACCGCCAGCGCCACCGCGAGATGTGGGCGCTGCTGCAGAACGAGGCCGACCCGATCCTGCCGGCGCTGCGGCTTGACGCGGCCTGCGTCGTGGTGAACCTGTTCATGCTGCCGGACGAGCCGGGGCTGTTCCGGCAATGCGTGCAGAACATCAGCCGCCTCGGCAATGACTGCGAGACATACGGCATGCCGCTGATGATCGAGCCGCTGGTGATGCAGCCGAACGAGCGCGGCGGCTACCTGGTCGACGGCGACACCGAGAAGATCGTCACCCTGGTCCGGCTGGCGCGCGAGCTGGGGGCCGACATCGTCAAGGCCGACCCGACCGACGACCCGGCCGATTTCCGCCAGGTGGTCCAGGCGGCGCGCTGCCCGGTGCTGGTGCGCGGCGGCGGCAAGGCCGACCTCAGGCGGGTGTTCGACACCTCGGCCGCGCTGATGGCCCAGGGCGCGCATGGCATGGTCTATGGCCGCAACATCTACCAGCACGACAATCCCGGCGCCGTGGTGGCGGCGCTGATGGCGATGATCCATGACGGCGCCGACGGCGACGCCGCCTGGGCGATCTACCGCAACGGGGGCGGCCGATGAGCGCCTGGCTCGGCATCGACGCCGGCAACACCGGGGTCAAGGCGCTGCTGTTCGACGATGCGGGGCGCGAGCTGGCCTGCGCCCATCGCGACACCGGCGGCCACAGCCCGGAGCCCGGGATGGTCGAGCGCGACATCGGCCGACTGCGCGCCGACCTCGCCGACCTCGTCCGCGAGCTGCTGGAGAAGAGCGGCCTGCGGGGCCGCGACATCGCCGGCATCGGCACCTCCGGCCATGGCAACGGCCTCTACCTGCTCGACGCCGAGGGCGGTCCGCTGGCGGCGATCCAGTCGCTCGATTCCCGCACCGCCGGGCTGGTCGATGACTGGGCGGCGGCCGGGGTGGGGGAGGCGGCGGCGGCGATCTGCCTGCAGCGGCCCTGGCCATCGCAGACCCCGGCGCTGCTGGCCTGGATGGCGCGGCACCGGCCGCAGGTCCTGGACCGCGCCGCCCATGTGCTGATGTGCAAGGACCTGGTGGTCCATGCCCTGACCGGGCGGGTGGCGACCGACATCACCGACATGGGCGGGGCCGGGCTGCTGAGCCTGCCCGAGAACCGCTACGACGACGGGCTGCTCGACATTTACGGCCTCGGCGGTGTCGCGGCCAAGCTGCCGCCGCTGCACTGGCCGACCGACCGGGTCGGCACGGTGTCGGCGCAGGCCGCGTCCCGCACCGGCCTGGCCGAGGGCACGCCGGTGGTGGCCGGCTTCTTCGACGTGGTGGCCAGCGCCGTCGGCGCCGGCGTCACCCGCCCGGGCCAGGCCTCGATCATCCTCGGCACCTGGAGCATCAACGAGGTCGTGGTCGACGCGCCACTCGACGGGGTGTTCATGTCGGCCGGGATGGCGCCCGGCCGCTTCCTGTCGATGGAGAACTCGGCGACCTCGGCGGCCAATCTCGAATGGCTGGCCCATCACCTGCTGGCGCAGGATGCGCGGCGGGAGGGCGGCAGCGCCTTCGCTCTGGCCGACGCCCTGGCCGCCGCGGCGCCGCCCAAGGCCGACGGGCCGATGTACCACCCCTATCTCTACGGCGCGGCGGGCGATCCGTCGGCGCGGGCCGGCTTCTTCGGCCTGGCCGGCTGGCACGATGGCGGCGACATGGTGCGAGCGGTGTTCGAAGGCGTCGCCTTCGCCCATCTCGCCCATGTCGACAAGCTGCTGGCGGCAGGCGCCCGGCTGCGCGGCATCACCATCTCCGGCGGCGGCGCCCGCAGCCCGGTCTGGCCGCAGATGATCGCCGACGTGCTGCGGATGCCGGTCAGGGTCGCGGCGCAGGCCGAGACCGGGGCGCTGGGCGCCGCCATGGCCGCCGCGGTCGGCAGCGGCCGCTTCGCCAGTCTGGACGATGCCGCGGCCGCGATGGTGGCGCCGTCGCGGGAGGAGGTGCCCGATCCCAGCCTGGCCGGCTTCTACCGCCGCCGCTTCGCTCTGTGGCAGGCGGTCGGCCGCAGCCTGGCGCCGCATTGGGCGGCGCTGCGGGACATCGGCCAGGCGTGACCTGACCGGCCCCTTCAGCCCGACTCTTGCAATCCGCTGACAGGAGACCCCCATGTCCGCGATCGCTCTGCCACGCCTGATGCGGATCGGCGCCGGTGCCCTCGACGAGCTGCCGGCGGCCCTGGCGCAGCTCGGCCTGAAGCGGCCGGTGATCGTCACCGACCGGTTCCTGGCCGGCAACGGCGCGCTCGACCGCCTCCGCGCCGTGCTGGCCGAAGCCGGCATCCCGGTGCGGGCCTTCACCGACACCATTCCCGACCCGACCTCGGCCGTGGTCGACGCCGCCGTCGCCTTCATCCGCGAGGGCGACCATGATTGCGTCATCGGCTTCGGCGGCGGCAGCCCGATCGACACCGCCAAGGCGGCTGCGGTTCTGAGCATCCGGGGCGGCACCATGCGGGCGCTGAAGTCGCCGCACCAGGAGGATGCGCCGGGCCTGCCGATCGTCGCCGTCCCGACCACCGCCGGCACCGGGTCGGAGGCCACGCGCTTCACCATCGTCACCGACGAGGCGACGGAAGAGAAGATGCTGTGCGCCGGCCTGGCCTATCTGCCCAGCATCGCCATCGTCGATTACGAGCTGACCCTGGGCAAGCCGCGCCGGCTGACCGCCGACACCGGCATCGACGCCCTGACCCATGCGATCGAGGCCTATGTCTCGCGCCGCGCCTTGCCGTTCAGCGACGGCATGGCGCTGGCCGCCATGCGGTCGATCTGGACCCATCTGCGCACCGCCTGCGACGACCCCGGCAACCGCGCGGCGCGGGAAGGAATGATGCTGGGCTCGCTGCAGGCCGGCATCGCCTTCTCCAACGCCTCGGTGGCGCTGGTGCATGGCATGAGCCGGCCGATCGGCGCTCATTTCCATGTCGCCCACGGCCTGTCCAACGCCATGCTGCTGCCGGTGGTGACCGAATGGTCGGCCCCGGCCGCGCTGCCGCGCTACGCCGCCTGCGCCGTGGCGATGGGGCTGGCGCGGCCGGAGGAGGGCGAGGAGGCTGCGGTCGGCCGCCTGGTCGAGGCCCTGCACCGGATCAACGCCGAACTCGACGTGCCGACGCCGCGGACCTACGGCCTCGACCCGCGGCGCTGGGGCGAGCTGCTGCCGCTGATGGCGGAGCAGGCCCTGGCCTCCGGCTCGCCCGCCAACAACCCGCGGGTCCCCGACGCTCCGGCGATCCTGGACCTCTACCACCGCGCCTGGGGGTGAAGTACAATTGTCCGAGCGCGGCCCGTCATCGTTCATACCGGCCGGCATGACCAGAGAGGCCGATGCCGCCATCGCCGCTGACGCCGCAGATCGCCGCCCGCATCATCGACTACGCCCGCGACCAGCCGCTGCGGGCGAACGACCATCTGCCGGCGCAGAAGCTGGCCGACCTGTTCCGCGTGTCACGGTCCCCGGTCAATGACGCGCTGAAGCTGCTCGAGGCTCGCGGCGTCGTCCGGCGCGAGGCCAATCGCGGCTTCTTCCTGGCGCAGGATCCCGCGGCGCTCGCCGCCGAGATCGCGGCCGATGCCGGCCCGGAGGCAGGGGAGGAGGCCTATTTCCAGCTCGCCGACGACCGCCTGTCCGGCCGGCTGCCGAACCGGGTCAGTGAGAACGAGATCATGCGGCGCTACGACCTGTCGCGCAGCGAGGCGATCCGGATCCTGACGCGGATGGCGCGCGAGGGGTGGGTCGAGCGCCTGCCCGGCAAGGGCTGGGGCTTCCTGCCGGTGCTGACCTCCAGCGAGGCCTATCGCATGGCCTATCGGTTCCGCATCGCCATCGAGCCCGCCGCCATCCTGCAGCCGGGCTACACGGTCGACGAGGAGGCGTTCCGCCGGGCCCGGGCGCAGCAGCAGGCCCTGCTGGACGGCGACTACCGCACCCTGTCGCGCACCAGGCTGTTCGAGATCAACTCGCAGTTCCACGAGATGATCGTCGCCGGCTCGGGCAATCTCTACTTCATCGAATCGATCAAGCGGGTGAATGCCAGCCGCCGGCTGGCGGAGTATCGCAAGACCGTCGACCGCACCCGCCTGGTCGGCCAGTCGCTGGAGCATCTGCGCATCCTCGACCTGCTCGAGGCCGGCGATTTCGCCAAGGCGGCCGAGTTCCTGCGCTTCCATCTCGATGATGCCCTCAAGCTGAAAGCCGACGCACCCTGGGCCCTGGCGCTTCGTCGAGACCGCGTTCTGTGACACGGTGATCCTGACCTTCGGCGAGGGCGACGTCCGGCCGGACCGCCGGGTCAACACCAATGCCGGGCCGCTGGAGCGGCCGACGCTGCTGGGGCGGGCGGCATGAGATCGGAGCGACGAGCTTGAGCGACGTGAAGACCATCCTCGCCTTCGGCGACAGCCTGACCTGGGGCGCCGACCCCGTCAGCGGCGGGCGCCACCGTTTCGAGGACCGCTGGCCCAGCGTGCTGGAGGCGGGGCTGGGGGGATCGGCCCGGGTGATCGCCGAGGGTCTCGGCGGGCGCACCACCATGTTCGACGATCACGGGGCGGCGGCCGACCGCAATGGCGTCCGCATCCTGCCGACGCTGCTGGCCAGCCACCATCCGCTCGACCTCGTGGTCATCCTGCTCGGCACCAACGACCTGAAGCCGCATCTCTGCGGCACCGCGCTCGGCGCCGGCTCCGGGATCGAGCGGCTGGTCGAGATCGTCCGGACCTATCCGTATGGCGGAAATGGCCGCGTCCCGCAGCTGCTGATCGTGGCGCCGCCGCTGTTCGGCGAGACCGTGGGCGGCGACTGGCAGCCGGCCGGCGGCCGCAGCATCGCCGAATCGCAGAAGCTGGCGCCGCGCTACCGCGACGCCGCGGAGCATTGCGGCTGTGCCTTCTTCGATGCGGCGGAAGTGGCGACGGCGTCGCCGGTCGACGGCGTGCATCTCGACGCCGCCAACACCCGGGCGATCGGCCAGGCGCTGGTTCCGGTGGTCCGGCGGCTGCTGGAGTGCTGATACCAACGGTCGAATATATTAGCTCGTCATCCCGTGCGCGCTGCGGCGCGAAGTGCCGCTGCGCAGACACGGGATCTCCGCGCGACCCCGGAGAGATCCCGTGTCTGCAGCGCATCATTGCATGCTGCGCTGCGCACGGGATGACGGGTCGTTCTTTGTGATGCCGGTCTCTGACGACAGCGCCCATCCGAGGCCCGGCCACCTATCCCGCGGTATGGCCCGACCTCGCCCTCGGGCCGATCGCTCCGGGCCGCCCCAGCAGGATAGGCTTGCCTGTCGACCGGCGTGAGCATCCGCTCTCTCGTCGCCGGCCGGAACAGGGCATGCGATGGATCAGATGTCCGCCTCGGCGCTGCTGGCGTCCCCGCTCGCGCATCTCGATCTGGTCGGGCTCGCCGGGATCGTCGTCTGGTACTCGATCCCGAGGCGGCGGTCGAACACCCGGCTCGTGGTGCAGATCGGCTTCTTCGCGGTGATGACCGCGATCCTCCTGCGCAGCAACGTGTCCCCCTTTATCCTCGAAGGGAATCGGACCGCTGAGGACAGCGCGTTGCTCGTCGTCTCGGCCCGGCTGATCTGGTGGCTGCATCTGGCCTGGGCGATCATCGGCTTCGTGCGGATCACCCTCGTCCTCGACCGGCACCCCCGCGAGGCGCGGCTGCTGCAGGACCTGGCCGTCGGCACCGTCTATCTCGGCGTCGGCCTGTCGGTGCTGGCCTTCGTCTTCGGCATTCCGATCGGCACCCTAGTCGCCACCTCCGGCGTCGTCGCCATCATCCTGGGCCTCGCCCTGCAGAACACGCTGGGCGACGTCTTCTCCGGCATCGCCATGACGCTGGGCCGGCCCTTCGCGATCGGCGACTGGATCGTGCTCAGCGACGGCACCGAGGGGCGGGTGGTCGAGAGCACCTGGCGCTCGACCCATCTCCTGACCGGCTCGAACAACGTCGTCGTGCTGCCGAACAGCGTCCTGGCCGGGCTCGGCCTGACCAATGTCAGCCGACCCGACGAGTCGCATTCGGTGTCGCTGATCATGCGCGTCGCCCCGACGCGGATGCCGGCGATCATCGCGGACGTCATGCAGGCGGCCCTGCTCAGCTCGGAGACCGCCCTGAAGGAGCCGCCGCCGAGCGTCGCGCTGAAAGGGCTGGACGCGACGGCGCTGGAGCTCGAGCTGAGCTTCCGGGTGGCCAGCCCGGCGAAGCGGACACAGGCCCGGAACGAGGTCATCGATCTCATCTACCGCCATTGCAAGGCGGCGGGGCTGCTGCTGGCGCTGCCGCCGGGCGTCGGGATCGCCCCCCAGGATCTGCCCGCGGAGGAGACGGCGCGTCCGCCGCAGGTCTCGCCGGTGGAGCTGATCGAGGCGATGCCGATCTTCGCCGCGCTGACGCAGGAGGAAAAACGCGCGCTCGCCGACACCGCCGTCCCGCGGGAGTATCGCAAGGGCGATGTCATCGTCCGCGAGGGAGAGGCGCTGTCCTCCCTGATGATCGTCCGTGCCGGCGTCGTCGTCATGCGCCGCGGCGGTGGCGAGGCCGGCCGGCTCGCGCCCGGCGACTTCTTCGGCGAGACCGGGCTCCTGGCCGGCATGGGCGAGGCCTGCACGCTGGAGGCCCTGACCCGCGTGACCGTCTACGAGATCGACCAGGCCGCCTTCGGACCGCTGATCGAGAACCGGCCGGCCCTGGCGGAGGATCTCGCCCACAGCCTGTCCGCGCGCGTCGAGAAAGCCCGGGCGCTCGCCGGCCAGGGGCCGGCGCATGGCCGCAGCCATCATTTCTTCCTGGGCGCGATCCAGACCGTCTTCCGTAAGCGGTCGGTCGGCTGACGCAACCTCTGCCGAGGTCCAGGGTCGGCTCGCCATCGGTGTGCCGAACCAGCCATCCGCACAGTGTCGGCCGGATCCCCGGTTGCCGGAGATTGCAACGCGGCCCTCGGTGCGGCCGCGACGGCAACTCCGAGGATGATCAGATGCAGAAGCTGAGGGATAAGGTCGCGCTGGTGACCGGCGGCAACAGCGGGATCGGCCTGGCCGCCGCCAAGGCCTTCGCGGCCGAAGGCGCCCAGGTCGTGATCACCGGCCGCCGCCGCACGGTGGTCGACCAGGCGGTGCAGGAGATCGGGTTCGGCGCGCTCGGGATCGACGGCGACGTCGCCGATCCGGCGCATCATGCCCATGTCGCGGCGGAGGTGACGCGGCGCTTCGGTCCCCTCGACATCTACATGGCCAATGCCGGGGTCAACCAGATCACGCATTCGGCCGAGGTCACCGAGGCCGAATACGACATGCAGTTCGGCATCAACGCCCGGGGCGTCTTCTTCGGCGTCCAGAAGATGGCGCCGATCCTGCGCGACGGCGGGGCGATCATCCTGGTGGGGTCGCTCGCCAGCGAGAAGGTCCTCGCTGGCCATGCGGTCTATGCCGGCTCCAAGGCCGCGATCGGCGCCTTCGCCCGCAGCTGGGCGATCGAGCTGAAGGACCGCGGCATCCGCGTCAACGTGCTGAGCCCGGGCCCGGTCGACACGGCGATCCTCGACAAGCTGGGCGTCCCGCCCGAGGAACGCGCCTCCTTCACCGCGGCGATGGCCGCGGGGATCGCGCTGGGCCGGCTGGGCGGGCCGGACGAGCTGGCGCGGGCGGCGCTGTTCCTCGCCTCCGATGCCAGCAGCTTCGTCACCGGCATCAACCTGCGGGTCGATGGCGGCATGGCGCTGCTCTGAGCGGTTCAATTTAAACTAAGACACAATCTATCCGTGTTTGTCGTTGTGAGCCATAACTCGGACTGGTAGAGTCCGTGTTATGGCTCACGTCACCGCAAGCGTCGAATACGGCATGCATTGCCTGCTCTGGCTCATCGACAAGGATGAGACCCCGCTGAGCTGCCGCGACCTCGCCGAGCTCCAGGGCCTGTCGCCGACCTTCCTCGCCAAGATCTTCGCCAAGCTGGAGAAGGCCGGCATCGTCCGCGCGACGGAGGGCGTGCGCGGCGGCTATGTGCTCGCCCGGAAGCCGGAGGACATCAGCGTCCTCGCGGTCGTGGACGCGATCGAGGGCCGCAAGCCGCTGTTCGATTGCCAGGAAATCCGCGGCCGCTGCGCCGTGTTCGGGGACAGCCCGCCCGGCTGGGCGATGGCCGGCACCTGCTCGATCCATGCGGTGATGCTGCGGGCGGAGAAGGCGATGCGGGAGTCGCTGGCCGCCCAATCCCTGGCCGATATCGCGACGACAGTCTACCGCAAGGCGCCGCCCGAATTCGCGAACGAGCTGCAGGAGTGGATCGACCACCGGGTCAATGGCCGCGGCCGCAGATCCGGCGTTGCCTCAACCGCCTCATAGAATCGGATTCGCCCCATGAACACGGCCGCCGCGATACCCGAGCGTCCCTTGGTGCTGATCGTCGATGACGACGAGGCCGTTCGCCTGGCGCTCCAGGAACTGATGTTTTCGGTGGGGCTCGATGCCGCCGGCTTCGCCTCGGCGCGCGAGCTCCTGGACACGGCGCTGCCGGACCGCTCCGGATGCATGGTGCTCGATGTGCGCCTGCCCGGAACCAGCGGCCTCGATCTGCAGCAGCAGCTCGCCTCCAACGGCAGGACCAAGCCGATCGTGTTCCTGACCGGCCATGGCGACATCCCGATGACGGTCCAGGCCATGAAGGCCGGCGCCATCGACTTCCTGACCAAGCCGGTCCGCGACCAGACCCTGCTGGACGCGGTCACCGCCGGCATCGAGCGCGACGTCGCGCAGCGCGCCCAGGCCCGGGTCGCGCGGCAGCATGTCGACCACCACAAGACCCTGACCCGGCGCGAGCGCCAGGTGCTGCACGCCGTGGCGCTCGGGCGCTTCAACAAGCAGATCGCCTACGACCTCGGCATCAGCGAGGTCACGGTCAAGCTGCACCGCAGCAACGTGATGAAGAAGATGCGCGCGACCTCGGTCGGGGAACTGATCCGGGCATGGGAAGCCCTTCCCGCCGAGCTGCGCGAGGGCGAGCCGACCTAGACCACGGGATAGTTACGAAGAGAGCGCGGATGGCGCGTCATGGCCGTCAAACCGCGTTAATGAAGGCCGATCGCTTGTCCAAGGTGCCCGTAATCGCGATCGTCGATGATGACGAAGCCATGCGCGATGCGTTGTCCGAGCTCGTTCAGGTGATGGGCTTCTCGACCGAGGCGTTCGATGGCGCGGCGGCCTTCCTTGCGGATCTCGCACCCGGACGGTTCGATTGCCTGATTACCGACGTGCGGATGCCGGGGATGGACGGCATCGATCTGCAGCGCCGGCTGCGGGCCCTCGGCTCGGCCATGCCCGTGGTCATGATCACCTCCGCCCCCGATCCGGCGGGCCGGGCGCGGGCGCTGGCGGACGGCGCCTGCGCCTATCTGGCCAAGCCGGTGGACGACTGCGCGCTGCTCGGTCACCTGCGGTCGGCCCTGGGCCGCGACGAAGACGATTCACCCGGAGGCTGACATGTCCAAGACGCTTCCTTCGGCCAGAGAGCCCGACTCCAGGATCGTGCTGGAGATCGATGCACTGTATCGCGGGTCGCCCTATTGGGAGCTCGACACGGCGGACGCCCGGACATTCGTCAGCGCCGGCCCGGGCGGCGAGCCGCGCCAGGCGAATTGGACGGGAGAGGTGCTGGCGCGCTCGCGTGTCGTGGACGTCAACCAGCGGGCCGTGCATCTGGTGGGGGCTCTCGATGGGCGGGAGGAGATGATCGGCCGGCCCATCGCGGAGTTCTGGCCGCCGGACAGCCACGACGACCTCGCCGAGCTGATCGCCGCGGTGGCGACCGACCCGTCCCCCCACGCGACGCGGACGCGCGACATCACCTCGCTGCTGCTGCAGGACCCGGTGCTGACGGTGTGGCGCTCGCCGGAAAGCGGCGCCGACACCGTGTTCGCGACCGTGAAGGGCGCGTTGATCGACCGCCGGTCCTACTGGTCGCTGCGGGCGAGCGAGGACCGTTATCGCAAGCTCATCCACCACATGCCCAACCCGCTTCTCCGGGTCGATGCGAGGGTGATGGGCCGGGTGTTCGCGCGGCTGAAGACGGAGGGCGTCTGCGATATCGGCGCCTATCTCGATGATCACCCGGAACTGATCGCCTTCGCGGAGCGGAGCGTGCGGATCACGGAAGTCAACCGGGCCGCGGCGCAGCTGTTCGGTGCGCGCAGCGCGGCGGATCTCGTCGGGTCGGTGGAATGCCTGTTCAAGGCGTCCCCCGAGACCGCCCGGCGGGTCATGATCGCGCATTTCGACGGGCGCCGCAGCCATGCCGAGGTGATGAAGCTGGGCACGCTCGACGGCCGGCTGCTGGACGTGCAGCTCGCGGTGACCTTTCCGACGCCGCCGGAGCAGCTGGATGTGACGGTCATCGGCCTGGACGACCTCACCGACCGGCTTCGCACCGAGGCGCAGCTGCGCCAGCTGCAGGCCGATTTCACCCGCGCCGCGCGGATCTCGACCCTCGGCGAGCTCGCCACCTCGATCGCGCATGAGGTGAACCAGCCGCTGGCCGCGATCTTCACCAACGCGGAGACCAGCCTGCGCTGGCTGTCGCGGGACGAGCCGAACCTGGCGAAGGTGGTGCAGCTGACCACCCGGATCGTGGCCAGCGCCCGCCATGCCAACGAGATCGTCCACCGCATCCGGGCGATGACGGCGAAGCACGCGCCGGAGCGCCTGCCGGTGGACCTGAACGAGGTGGTCGACGAGGCGCTGCTGTTCCTGCGCCATGACATCGAGTCCCGTTCGATCCGGTTGTCGACCAGGCTCGGCCTCGGCCTGCCCCGCGTGATCGGGGACCGGGTCCAGCTGCAGCAGGTGATCGTCAACCTGCTGGTCAACAGCGTCCAGGCTATCGCCCAGGCCGGCACCAGGGACGGCCGCGTCGAGCTGAGCACCGGGCTCGGCCCCGGCGGCGAGGTCGTCTTCGTGATCCGGGACAACGGGCCGGGCATCCCGGACGGCGATCTCGACCGCATCTTCGAGGGCTTCTTCACCACCAAGGACGAGGGCATGGGCCTCGGCCTCGCCATCTGCCAGTCGATCATGGCGGCGCATGGCGGCGGCATCGCCGCCTCGAACCGTCCCGAAGGCGGCGCGTCGTTCCGGCTCTGGCTTCCGGCCGAGTCCGACGCGGCCTGACCTGTCCCGAAGGACAGGATGTCCTATCCTTCGGTGTGCCGGACTACCGTTCGGCACAATGGAGGAGGGGCGTGAAATCCGCGATCCTTCCTCTCGTTTCCAGGTGCCGGCCGCGCGGCGAAGGGGGAGGCCCTCGACCGAGACGACGCCCGGTGCCTTTTCGCGCGAGGTGAACCCATGAAGATCGTCGTCATAGGCGGGACCGGCCTGATCGGTTCGAAGGTCGTCGCCAAGGTGACCCAGAAGGGCCACCAGGCCCTCGCCGCCGCGCCGAGCACCGGCGTCGACATCGTCACCGGCAAGGGGCTGGACGAGGCGCTGAGGGGCGCCGACGTCGTCGTCGACCTCGCCAACGCCCCGTCCTTCGAGCCCGGCCCGGCACTGGAGTTCTTCCAGACCGCCGGCCGCAACATCACCGCGGCGGAGGTGAAGGCCGGTGTCCGGCATCACGTCGCGCTGTCGGTCGTCGGCACCGAGCGGCTGCAGGACAGCGGCTATTTCCGCGCCAAGCTGGCGCAGGAAAGCCTGATCAAGGCCTCGCCGATCCCCTATACCCTGGTTCGCGCCACCCAGTTCTTCGAGTTCATCCGCACCATCGCGGACATCTCCATGGTGGATGGCGCCGTGCGCCTGCCGCACACGCTGTTCCAGCCGATGGCGGCGCAGGACGTCGCGGCCGCGGTCGCCGAGGCGGCGCTGGCCGCGCCGGTGAACGGGATGCGGGAGGTCGGCGGGCCCGTCCCGGTCCATCTCGACGACATGATCGCCAAGGTCCTGGCCTTCGACAAGGATCCGCGCCGGGTGATCACGGATCCGGCGGCGTCGTATTACGGCATCAAGGTGGACGACCGGTCGCTCGTGCCCGGCCCGGATGCCCGCCTCGGCGCCACCACGATCGACTGGTGGCTGGCCAACGTCCCTCCTCCGCCGAAGAAGTAGCCGGCGGCACCGACAGCAAGAAAGGACTTAGCGATGCTGAAGACTCTCTGCATCGGCGTGGCTCTGCTGATGGGGGTCCTGGCCCTGGCGAACGGCGTGTTCATGCTGGTGTCGCCGGATGCCTGGTACTTCGCTGTGCCCGGCGTGACCGACACCGGTCCGTTCAACCAGCACTTCATCCGCGATATCGGCCTGATCTTCCTGTTCGTCGGCACCGCCTATCTGGTCGGCGCCACGGAGCCGCGTTACCGCGTGATCTCCTGGGCGGCGCCAACCCTGTGGCTGGGCGGTCATGCCCTGTTCCACTATTGGGAGGTCGCCGTCGGCATCTGCGGGCCGTCGGTGCTGGTCCGCGACTTTCCCGCCGTCACGCTCCCGGCGGCTCTCGGCGTGCTCCTGACCCTCTGGGCGATCCGCGACGCCCGCTCGACCAGCCTTGTCCTCAGGGAGAGCTACAGATGACCCCGCGCTGAACATCTTCCGGCCGCCCCCGAAGGCGCCAAGGCGATGCTGGCGGTCGAATCCGCGATCGGGAGAGGCGGCCTCGATCGCGGCGACCGAAGCGTGCAATTTTAGGTGGCTATTCTAATTTATTGTCATCCTCGGGCTTGACCCGAGGATCCAGGGGCTTTCAAAGCAGCTCTCGGCGGCCCCTGGATTGCCGGGTCAAGCCCGGCAATGACAATAAAAGTTTGGTTCGGCGCTTAGACCTGCGACCCGAAAAGCTCAACCGGACAGCCATGGCCCCCGAAGGAGCGTGGCCATCAGCGGCACCGGCCCCCTGGATGTCCATGAGAGGTTCAGGCCCCGCGTCCGGCTGGCAAGAGCCAACAGCGCCTCACGGCAGCTAACGGGTCTCTTGTCCCGCCGCGGCGCATATTCCGTGTCAGCCAATCGTCGTTCCACCGCTGACACGAGGAGATGTCGATGCGCAGGGCAGCAACCGGCCAGATGATCGGTCGCCGTCGATTCCTCGGCACCATCGCGATGGGCATCGCCGTCGCGGGCGCTGCCGGCCTGGTTCCGGCCCGTCCGGCAGCCGCGGCCGCGGCATCGGGCGACGCCATCCGCCCGTTCCGCGTCGATATCCCCGAGGCCGACCTCGCCGACCTGCGCCGGCGCATCGCCGCGACGCGCTGGCCCGACCGCGAGACCGACCCGTCGCAGGGCATCCCGCTGGCCAAGCTGCGGCCGCTGGTCGAGCATTGGGGCACGGGCTACGACTGGCGGCAGGCCGAGGCGACGCTGAACGCCCTGCCGCAGTTCATCACCACGATCGACGGCCTCGACATCCATTTCATCCATGTCCGGTCGAGGCATGCGGGCGCGCTGCCGGCGATCATCACCCATGGCTGGCCGGGATCGGTGTTCGAGCAGCTCAAGATCATCGGCCCGCTGACCGACCCGACCGCCCATGGCGGATCCGCCGAAGACGCCTTCGACGTGGTGATCCCGTCGATGCCGGGCTACGGCTTCTCCGGCCGGCCGACCGATACCGGCTGGGGCCCCGACCGCATCGCCCGGACCTGGGCGGTGCTGATGCAGCGCCTCGGCTACACCCGCTACGTCGCCCAGGGCGGCGACTGGGGCTCCCCGGTCTCCAGCGCCATGGCGCGCCTGGCGCCGGCGGGGCTGCTGGGCATCCACATCAACCTGCCGGCGACCGTGCCGCCGGAGATCATCAAGGCGCTGGCCGATGGCGGGCCCGCGCCCGTCGGCCTCCCCGACAAGGAGCGCGCGGCGTTCGATGCGCTCGCCACCGCCGCGAAGAAGGGCAACCGATCCTACGCCACGATCATGGGCACCCGGCCGCAGACCATCGGCTATGGCCTGGCGGATTCCCCATCCGGCCTGGCGGCGTTCCTGCTCGGCCATCCGGGCTTTTTGTCCTGGACCTGGGACGGCAGCGACCCGGAGAAGTCGCCGGACGAGGTGCTCGACGACATCACCTTGTACTGGCTGACCAACACCGCGACCTCGGCGGCGCGGCTGTACTGGGAGGTCGGCGGCCGCAGCGTCGTCTCCGCCGCGGCGGAGAAGACCGCCGAGATCGCGCTGCCGGTGGCGGTCACCGTGTTCCCGGGCGAGACCTACCTGGCCCCGGAGAGCTGGGCCCGCCGCGCCTACCCCAACCTGACGTATTTCCACGAGGTCGACAAAGGCGGACACTTCGCCGCCTGGGAGCAGCCGGAGCTGTTCTCCGCCGAGATCCGGGCCGCGTTCCGGCCATTGCGCCGACTGCCCTGAGACGTGCGAGCCGCCCGATCGACCCACCAACCCGAGGAGTTCGACATGAGCAGCACCCAGACCCAGACCGAAACTGCAAACCCGGCCACCCGTCCGGTCGACTTCAAGCTCGAGATGGCCGTCATCCCGGTGTCCGACGTCGATCGCGCCAAGCGCTTCTATGGGGGCCTGGGCTGGCGGCTCGATGCCGATTTTGCCCGTGACGACGGGTTTCGGGTCCTCCAGTTCACGCCGCCGGGATCTCCGGCCTCGGTGATCTTCGGCAAGGGCGTCACCTCGGCCGCGCCCGGCTCGGCCCAGGGGCTCTATCTCGTGGTGTCGGACATCGAGGCGGCGCGCGCCGACCTGGTCGCCCGCGGCGCCGATGTCGAGGTGTTCCACGATGCTGGGGGCATCTTCCACCAGGCCGGCCGGACCGGCCGCCTCAGCGGTCCGGATCCGGAGCGGCGCAGCTATTCCTCCTTCGCCTCGTTCAGCGATCCGGACGGCAATGTCTGGATCCTGCAGGAGGTGACGGCGCGGCTGCCCGGCCGCGTCCAGGGAGACACCACCTTCGGCTCGTCCCAGGATCTCGCCGCCACGCTGCGGCGCGCCGCGGCCGCGCATGGCGAGCATGAGAAGCGGAACGGCGGGCAGCATGATGCGAATTGGCCGGACTGGTACGCCGAGTACATCGTCAGCGAGCAGGCCGGCAAGCCGTTGCCGTCATAGGCGGATGGCCCTGTGCACCGGCCTCTTCGCACGATGCACAGGGTCCGATCCTCCCGGCCGTCACGCCGGCAGCTGGAACGCCCAGTTGGCGATCAGCACGATCGCCAGCCCCCCGGCGAGGGTCAGATAGGGCAGCATCCCGGCCTTTTTGACCCCGAGATCCTGGCCGATCAGGCCGAGATCCGCCATCGCGCCGGCCGGGAACTTGCCGCCATCGCGCACATAGTGGCGGAAGGCGAACACCGGCAGGATCAGGGCGGCGAAGCCGAAGCCGACCCACAGCGCGTTCTCATAGCCCCAGACCTTCGCGCCGGCGCCGAGGAACAGCGCGTTGACGAAGGCCAGCACCGTGTTCAGCCCGATCAGCCAGGTCGGGGCCTTCCAGGGCCGCGCGATGTGCCCGGAATCGACCCGGTGGATCCAGCCGGAGTTCAGGTTCAGGAAGTTGAAGATGATGTAGCCGACATTCGACACCGCCAGGACGAAGAAGTAGCCGCCGACATCCGAAGCGATCGCCAGAAGAAAGAGGTTGAAGGCGAAGTCCGTCCACATCGCCCGGGTCGGGGCGCCCTTCTCGTTCACATGCTCGAGATATTTCGGCAGCCAGCCGTCCTTGGATCCCTGGTACAGCGTGCGCGACGACCCGGCCATGGCGGTCATGATCGCCAGGAACAGGGCCAGGATCATCAGCGCGACCAGGATCTGGGTGATGATCGGGCCGGCGCTGATCAGCCCGCCCAGGACCTCGGCGACGCCGGTGCCGTCGACCACCCCGGTCGCCAGCATGCCTTCATGGCCGAGCACGCCCTGGAAGGTGAAGGGGATCAGGAAGAAGAACAGGCAGCAGGCGAGGCCGGAATAGAAGATCGCCTTGAAGGTGTCGGTCTTCGGATTCTTGAGCTCGCGGGTATAGCAGACCGCGGTCTCGAAGCCGTAGGTCGACCAGGCGGCGATGTAGAGGCCGCCGAGGAACAGCGTCCAGCCGCCATTGCTCCAGGTGCCCTCGACAGCGGAATAGGCCGCGGATGGCGGCACCAGCCCGGTCACGTTCGCCCACTGGATCTGGCCGCTGAAGATCGGGTAGAGGCCGATCAGCAGCAGCGGCACTAGCACGATGATGGCGAGCCATTTCTGGACGCTGGCGGTCTGGGCGATGCCGCGATGCTGGATGCCGAAGATGATCAGCATCAGGATCGCGCCGATGAAGAAGGTCGCGTTGATGTTGGCGGTGGCCAGGAAGGGGATGCCGAAGCTGGCCAGCGACCAGGTGCGGATCGCGGGGGTCAGGGCGGCGACGCCGTCGGCGCCGAGCAGCGCCTTGACCGCGTCGTCGGGCGTCGACCCGGCATGCGCCGCCAGCCATTCGGCGACGCGCGGGCTGTCGGCCGTGACCGAGGCCGCATGGGCGGCGATCCAGTCGAGCACCGGCTGCGAGTCGGCGCCGGGGATCGGGAAGAAGGCGTTGAGGATGTAGCCGGCGGCGATGGCGCAGCCCAGCGACAGCACCGGCGACCAGGCGAACCAGTTGCACCACACCGACAGCGGCGCGATGAACTTTGAATAGCGCAGCCAGGCGGTCGCGCCATAGACCGAGGCGCCGCCGGACTTGTTGCCGAACATGCCGGCGACTTCCGCATAGGTGAAGGACTGCAGGAAGCCCATGACCATCGAGATGATCCAGACCACGAAGGCCAGCTTGCCCGTCGTGCCTGCGATGCCGCCGATGGAAAAGAGAACGAGCGGCGGCACGCCCGCCGCCACCCAGAACGCGCCCTTCCAGTCCAGGGCGCGGATCAATTTGCCTTCGGTGCCGGTCGAGATCGCACCGTCCAACACATCTGCCATTGGTGATGCTCCCCTGTCTCTGGTCCAGGTCGTTTCTTCGGACGACTTCCTGGATGTGCCTCCCTCGGCGCGCCCCGCCTGCGCCGGTGTCTTGGTGGTCAGCGCTCCCCTTGCGGATCCTCCTCCAAGGCCTTTATGCATAGTGAAGAACTTTTCCCCTTGGTCAATATAACTTTACTTTGACCCCGCATTTTGCAACCTTCGTTGCGTGCTCGACCGCGCCATCTCCCGCGAGGGTCCCATGCGAGATCTCGGTCCGATGGCGGCCGGCGTGCGCCCCGCCTCTCCCAGCCTGGTCCTGACTCCCGGCATCCGGGCGCTGCCGCCGGGGACCGAGCGCTACCGCATCCGTGGCGGCGGCTCGCTGGTGATCCGGGTCGAGGCCGCCGACCGGGTGACGGTGACCGACACCGAGGGCGGCCAGGCCTGCGAGCTGTCGTTCCTGGACGAAGGCGGGCGCTTCCTCGCCGCCGGCCTCGGCATTCCCTTCACCGGACCCGCCGAAGGCCTGTTGGCCAGCCTCGCCGCCGGAGGGGAGGGCGCGGCGCGCACCCGCGCCGCCCTGGCGCGGCGTGGTGCCGATCTCGCCGCGGCCGGCGCCGCGCGCCTCTTCGGGCCGGGCTCCAGGCCGGGCGAGCAGGCCGAGCTCACCATCGCCGGTGCCGGCCTGCTGATCGCGGCGGTGCCGGCCGTCGCCATGCTGCCGCAGGACCAGGACACGGCGACGCCGATCGAGATCCGGGTCCGGCGCGCCCGCCCGGTCCGCGACTATGCCGCGGCCCTGCCCGAGCCGCTGGCCGACCCGATCGAGGACATCCGGATCCGGGCCGGGACGGCCTCCGCCTATCTCGTCCGGGCCGGCGAGTTCATCCAGGTGATCGACGTCTTCGGCCGGCAATGCACCGACTTCCAGGCCTTCTCGGCCCGGAAGGTCGACAAGGGCCTCGACCTGGCGCTTGATTCAACCGTCACCCGCACGCTGCTCGGCCGCAGCTATCCGCTGCCGGGCCTGCCATCGAAGGCCTTCGACCGGGATTTCGAGCCGCTGGTCGAGATCGTCCAGGACACGGTCGGCCGGCACGACGCCTTCGCCACCGCCTGCAACTCCCGCTACTACGACGATGCGGGCTATCCCGGGCATGTGAACTGCACCGACAACTTCAATGCCGCGCTGGCGCCCTATGGCATTGCGGCCCGCAAGGGCTGGGAAGCGCTGAACTACTTCTACAACACCAATATCGACCACAATAACCAGCTGTACCTCGACGAGCCGTGGTCGCGCCCGGGCGACTATGTGCTGATGCGGGCGCTGACCGACCTGGTCTGCGTCTCCTCCTCCTGCCCGGACGACATCGACGCGGCGAATGGCTGGGACCCGACCGACATCCATGTCCGCACCTTTTCCGGCCGAGAGACCTTCACACGAGCGGTGGCCATTCGCATGACGCCCGACGCCGATCCCGAACTGACGCGCGAGACCGCCTTCCATCCCCGCTTCTCCGCGCTGACGCGGGACTATGCGGAGTATCGCGGCTACTGGCTGCCGAACCGTTTCGCCGGCGAAGGGCCAGTGGCGGAATACTGGGCCTGCCGCGAGAAGGCCGCGGTGATCGACCTGTCGCCGCTGCGCAAGTTCGAGGTCACCGGCCCCGATGCCGAGGACCTGCTGCAATATTGCCTGACCCGCGACGTGCGCCGGCTGTCGACCGGCCAGGTGGTCTATTCCGCGATGTGCTACGAGCATGGCGGCATGATCGACGACGGCACGCTGTTCCGGCTCGGCGACCGCAACTTCCGCTGGATCGGCGGCGACGATGCCAGCGGCCTGTGGCTGCGGCAGCAGGCCGAGGCGAAGGGGTTCAAGGCCTGGGTCCGCTCCTCGACCGACCAGTTGCACAACATCGCCGTGCAGGGCCCGGCCAGCCGCGACATCCTCAAGGACATCGTCTGGACCGCGCCACGCCAGCCGACGATCGCCGAGCTGGAATGGTTCCGCTTCAGCGTCGGCCGCATCGGCGGCTTCGAAGGCGCGCCGGTGGTGGTATCGCGCACCGGCTATACCGGCGAGCTGGGCTACGAGGTCTTCTGCCATCCGAAGGACGCCGCGGCCGTGTTCGACGCGGTCTGGCAGGCCGGGCAGCCGCACGGCCTCGTGCCGATGGGGCTGGAGGCGCTGGACATGCTGCGGATCGAGGCCGGGCTGGTCTTCGCCAACCACGAGTTCACCGACCAGACCGACCCGTTCGAAGCCGGCATCGGCTTCACCGTGCCGCTGAAGTCGAAGACCGACGATTTCATCGGCCGCACCGCGCTGATCGAACGCAAGGAGCATCCCCGCCATCGGCTGGTCGGGCTGGACGTGCAGGCCAATGACGCTGTCGGCCATGGCGACTGCATCCATATCGGCCGGGCCCAGATCGGCGTGGTGACCAGCGCCACCCGCTCGCCGATCCTGGGCAAGACCATCGCCCTGGCGCGGATCGACGTGACCCATGCCGCGGTCGGCACCGCGGTCGAGATCGGCAAGCTCGACGGCCACCAGAAGCGCCTGCCGGCCGTGATCGTGCCGCTGTCACATTACGATCCGCAGAAGACCCGGCCGCGGATGTAGCGGCTGCCGCGACTTTCTCCAGAGTTGAGGGAATTTCACCATGGCGATAGCGTTGCCGCCGGATGCGACACTTCGCCAGGACCGATCGATGACGGGCAAGACCAAGGATTCCGCAGGGCAGAAGCCGGCACGCGGCAAGGCCGTTTTCTCCCAGGATCCGCATGCCGTGCGCGAGCCGAAGGACAACAACCTCGAGATGGCGATCGGCCATGAGGTCCGGGCCTATCGCAAGAAGCTCGGGATCACGGTGACGGATCTCGCCGCCGCCACCGGCATCTCGCTCGGCATGCTGTCGAAGATCGAGAACGGCAACATCTCGCCGTCCCTGACCACGCTGCAGTCGCTGTCGCGGGCGCTGGGCGTGCCGCTGACGGCCTTCTTCCGCGGCTATGAGGAGCCGCACAATGCGGTGTTCGTCAAATCCGGGCAGGGGGTCGAGCTCGAACGGCGCGGCACGCGCGCCGGCCACCAGTACAACCTGCTCGGCTATATCAATGGCGGCACCAGCGGCGTGGTGGTCGAGCCTTACCTGATCACGCTGACGGCGGATTCGGACGTCTTCCCGACCTTCCAGCATGAGGGGCTGGAGTTCCTCTACATGCTGGAGGGCGAGGTGACCTATCGCCATGGCGACCAGCTGTTTCCGATGCAGCCGGGCGACAGCCTGTTCTTCGATGCCGATGCGCCGCACGGGCCGGAGGTGCTGGTGAAGCTGCCGGCGCGCTATCTCTCGATCATCAGCTATCCGCACAGGCCGGGTAAGGGTTGACTTGCCTTAAGGGAAAAATTTATTCTTCATAATTGAGGCGGGTGAGAGGGACCTGCCGCTCGTCATCCGAACGCTAGCGGAGGGTCCGGCCATGTGCGGGATTGTGGGTCTCTTCCTGAAGGACAGGAGCCTCGAGCCACGGCTCGGAGAGCTGCTCTCCTCCATGCTGGTGACGATGACGGATCGCGGGCCGGACAGTGCCGGGATCGCGATCTATGGCGATGCCGATCACCGCCACGCCAAGCTGACCGTGCAATCCGCCGATCCGAAACGCGACTTCGCCGGCCTCGCGGGCGAGCTGCAGGGGGCGCTCGACGCTCCGGTGTCGATCCAGGTGAAGAGCACCCATGCTGTCATCCTGCTGCCGCAGGACAAGGCGGAGGAGGGCCGGACGGCCATCGCGCGGCTGCGCCCGGACATCCGGGTGATGAGCAGCGGCGACGCGATCGAGATCTACAAGGAGGTCGGCCTGCCCAAGGACGTGCTGGAGCGCTTCGGCGTCGCCGGGATGTCCGGCACGCACGGCATCGGCCACACCCGGATGGCCACGGAATCCGCCGTCACCACCCTCGGCGCCCATCCGTTCTCGACCGGCGCCGACCAGTGCCTGGTGCACAACGGCTCGCTGTCGAACCACAATAACCTGCGCCGCACCCTGAAGCACGGCGGCATGGCGTTCGAGACCGAGAACGACACCGAGGTCGCCGCCGCCTACCTGACCGCGGAGATGGCCAAGGGCAAGAATCTCGGCCAGGCGCTGGAAGGCGCGGTCGACGACCTCGACGGCTTCTTCACCTTCGTCGTCGGCACCAAATCCGGCTTCGGGGTGGTGCGCGACGCCATCGCCTGCAAGCCCGCGATCATGGCCGAGACCGACCGCTACGTCGCCTTCGGGTCCGAATACCGGGCCCTGGTCAACCTGCCCGGCATCGACGCGGCCCGGGTCTGGGAGCCCGAGCCGGCGACCGTCTATTTCTGGGAGCGCTAGGCGCCGCCTTCATCCTTTCATCTCAGGGCGACACGATGCCAACCTACGACCTTGCCGCGACCCCGCTTCGCGACCTCAACCAGGCCCTGCACGATATCGCCCCGGGCGACAACGACCGGCAGTTCAGCGTCGTCAATCCGCGCGGCCACCATGCCGTCGCCGTCGGCGTCCACGCGCCGGTGACGATCGATGTCATGGGCAGCGTCGGCTACTACTGCGGCAGCATGAATGACGAGGCGACGATCACCATCCATGGCTCCGCCGGGCCGGGTGTCGCCGAGAACATGATGTCCGGCACGGTCATCGTCAAAGGCGACGCCAGCCAGTATGCCGGGGCCACCGGCTGCGGCGGGCTGCTGGTGATCGAAGGCAACGCCTCGTCGCGCTGCGGCATCTCGATGAAGGGCATCGACATCGTCGTGCGCGGCAGCATCGGCCACATGTCCGCCTTCATGGGCCAGGCCGGCAATCTCGTGGTGCTGGGCGATGCGGGCGAGGCGCTGGGCGATTCCCTTTACGAGGCGCGGATCTTCGTGCGCGGCAAGGTCAAGAGCCTCGGCGCCGACTGCGTCGAGAAGGAGATGCGGCCCGAGCATCTCGAGCTGCTGGCCGGGCTCCTGGACAAGGCCGGCGTCACCGACGCCCGGCCGCAGGAGTTCAGCCGCTACGGGTCGTCGCGCAAGCTCTACAATTTCCACGTCGACAATGCCGACGCTTATTGATCGGGGTCCGTCATGAGCTATCACAACCCGCCCACCGAACCCCGGATCTCGGCCACCTTCGACGAATACACGATGTCGGAGATCCGGCGCGCCGCCGCCACCGGCATCTATGACATCCGTGGCGGCGGCGCCAAGCGCAAGCTGCCGCATTTCGACGACCTGCTGTTCCTCGGCGCCTCGATCTCGCGCTACCCGCTGGAGGGCTATCGCGAAAGATGCGGCACCGATGTCGTGCTCGGCGCGCGCCACGCCAGGAAGCCGATCGAGCTGAAGATCCCGATCACCATCGCCGGCATGAGCTTCGGGTCGCTGTCCGGCCCGGCCAAGGAGGCGCTCGGCCGCGGCGCGACGATGGCCGGGACGTCGACCACCACCGGCGACGGCGGCATGACGGAGGAGGAGCGCGGCCATTCGGAGCGGCTGGTCTACCAGTACCTGCCGTCCCGCTACGGCATGAACCCACGCGACCTGCGCCGAGCCGACGCCATCGAGATCGTCGTCGGCCAGGGGGCGAAGCCCGGCGGCGGCGGCATGCTGCTGGGCCAGAAGATCTCCGACCGGGTGGCGGAGATGCGGACCTTGCCGAAGGGCATCGACCAGCGCTCGGCCAGCCGCCATCCCGACTGGACCGGGCCGGACGATCTCGAGATCAAGATCCTCGAGCTGCGCGAGCTGACCGACTGGGAGAAGCCGATCTATGTGAAGGTCGGCGGCGCGCGGCCCTATTACGACACCGCGCTGGCGGTCAAATCCGGCGCCGATGTCGTCGTGGTCGACGGCATGCAGGGCGGCACGGCGGCGACGCAGGAGGTCTTCATCGAGCATGTCGGCATGCCGACGCTGGCCTGCATCCGCCCGGCGGTGCGGGCGCTGCAGGATCTCGGCATGCACCGCAAGGTCCAGCTGATCGTCTCGGGCGGCATCCGCAACGGCGCCGATGTCGCCAAGGCCCTGGCGCTCGGCGCCGACGCCGTGTCGATCGGCACCGCGGCGCTGATCGCGATCGGCGAGAACGATCCGCGTTGGGCGGCGGATTACGCGGCGCTGGGCACCACGGCCGCGGCCTATGACGACTGGCATGAGGGCAAGGATCCGGCCGGCATCACCACCCAGGATCCGGAGCTGATGAAGCGGGTCGACCCGGAAGTGGCCGGCCGCCGCCTCGCCAACTACCTCAAGGTCATGGCGCTGGAGGCCCAGACGATCGCCCGCGCCTGCGGCAAGAACCATGTGCACAACCTGGAGCCCGAAGATCTCTGCGCCGTGACGGTCGCCGCCGCCGCCATGGCGCAGGTGCCGCTCGCGGGCACGGACTGGATTCCCGGCAAGGGCACCTAGGGGCAACCGGGCGAACCAGCCCGGCCAAGCAAAACAAACAAAATGTGTCTGGGAGCTTCACGGGAGACGAGAATGACGCTGGACCTTGCTGCCTTTGCCAAAGACAAGGGCATCAAATATTTCATGATCAGCTACACCGACCTGTTTGCCGGCCAGCGCGCCAAGCTGGTGCCGGCGCAGGCGATCTCGGCGATGCAGGAGGAGGGGGCGGCCTTTGCCGGCTTCGCCACCTGGCTCGACATGACGCCGGCCCATCCCGACCTGTTCGCGGTGCCGGACCCGTCCTCGGTCATCCAACTGCCCTGGAAGAAGGAGGTCGCCTGGGTGGCGGCCGACTGCAGGATGGACGACCAGCTCGTCGCCCAGGCCCCGCGCAACGTGCTGAAGCGGCTGGTGCAGGAGGCCGCGGCCGAGGGCAAGCGGGTGAAGACCGGCGTCGAGGCCGAATTCTTCCTGATCACCCCTGACGGCGCCCGGATCTCGGACGACCGCGATACGGCGGCGAAGCCCTGCTACGACCAGCAGGCGGTGATGCGCCGCTACGACGTCATCACCGAGATCTGCGACTGCATGCTGGAGCTCGGCTGGCGCGCCTATCAGAACGACCATGAGGATGCCAACGGCCAGTTCGAGATGAACTGGGAGTACGACGACGCGCTGCAGACGGCCGACAAGCACTCCTTCTTCAAGTTCATGGTCAAGTCCATCGCCGAGAAGCACGGGCTGCGCGCCACCTTCATGCCGAAGCCGTTCAAGGGGCTGACCGGCAATGGCTGCCACTGCCACATCTCGGTCTGGGACAACGACGGCCGGGTCAACGTCTTCGCCGACAGGACGGCCGAATTCGGGCTGTCGGCGGAGGGGCGGCATTTCCTTGGCGGCATCATGAAGCACGCGTCGTCGCTGGCCGCGATCACCAACCCGACGGTCAATTCCTACAAGCGCATCAACGCGCCGCGCACGATCTCGGGCGCCACCTGGTCGCCGAACTCGGTCACCTGGACCGGCAACAACCGGACGCACATGGTCCGCGTGCCCGGCCCCGGCCGGTTCGAGCTGCGCCTGCCCGACGGCGCCGCCAACCCGTATCTGCTGCAGGCGGTGATCATCGCCGCCGGCCTCGACGGACTGCGCCATCGCTGCGATCCGGGCCCGCACCACGACATCGACATGTACGCCGAAGGCCATCTGGTGAAGGACGCGCCGCGCCTGCCGCTGAACCTGCTCGACGCGCTCCGGGCCTATGATGCCGATGAGTCCCTCAAGCAGGCGGTCGGCCCGGAATTCTCCGCCGCCTATCTCAAGCTCAAGCATCAGGAATGGAATGCCTACGCGTCCCACTTCACCCAGTGGGAGCAGGACACCACCCTGGACATCTGAGGGCGCAGGATCGGCTTGTCAGGGCGCGAAACGTGCCTATAGTTGGGAAACAAATATTCTATAGAGTGAAAACAGGGGACCGGACATGGCTCTATCGTGGCGCTTTTCGGCTCTCGCGGATCGTCATCGCGCGCTGGGGTCGAAGCTCGAGGACTGGAGCGGCATGGGCACCGCCTGGACCTACGACAAGGACATGTCGCAGGAGCATGTGGCGGTCCGCACCAAAGCCGGCCTCATGGACGTGTCGGGCCTGAAGAAGGTCCATCTGGTCGGGCCGCACGCCATCGCCGTGCTCGATTACGTCACCACCCGCAACATGGCCAAGATCACCCCCGGCCGGTCGGTCTATGGCTGCATGCTCAACGACCGCGGATATTTCACCGAGGACTGCATCACCTACCGCACCGGCCCCAATTCCTGGATGCTGGTGCACGGCTCGGGCTCCGGCCATGAGGAGGTGGTCAAGCAGGCGGCCGGCCGCAACTGCGCCGTGCTGTTCGACGACGATATCCACGACCTGTCGCTGCAGGGCCCGCTGGCGGTCGACTATCTCGCCCGCCACGTGCCGGGCATCCGCGACCTCAAATATTTCCACCACATGCAGACCACGCTGTTCGGCGCGCCGGTGATGATCTCGCGCACCGGCTATACCGGCGAGCGCGGCTACGAGATCTTCGTCCGCGGCCAGGACGCCCCGCTGGTCTGGGACACCATCCTCGACGAGGGCAAGGGCATGGGCATCATCCCCTGCTGCTTCAGCGTCCTCGACATGCTGCGGGTCGAGAGCTACCTGCTGTTCTACCCCTACGACAATTCGCAGATGTATCCCTTCGCCGATGAGGGGCCCGGGGATTCGCTGTGGGAGCTCGGGCTCGACTTCACCGTCAGCCCCGGCAAGACCGGCTTCCGCGGCGCGGAGGAGCATGCCCGCCTCAAGGGCAAGGAGCGCTTCCGCATCTTCGGCCTGCTGATCGAGGCCGATCGCCCGGCCGATGCCGGCGACGAGGTCTGGGCCGATGGCCGCAAGGTCGGCGTCATCACCTGTCCCTGCTATTCGTCGCTGACCCGGAAATCCATGGCGATCGCGCGGCTCGATGTCGACAAGGCGGTGCACGGCACGAAGCTCGAGGTCCGCGGCAAGGCGGTGGAGGCGTCCGCCATCGCCCACACGCTGCCCTTCGACGACCCGGAGAAGAAGAAGCGGACGGCGGTGGGCTAGGGGCCGGCCATGCTGGTCGCGGGCATCAAGAGCCGGCCGGTCTATAAGGGCCTTGTCCTCCAGCCTCATGCCCGGCGGCACATCTTCGCCCTCGAAGGCGAGGGGGCCCTGGCCCTGCTCGACCAGCGCGCGGCGCTGGACGGCGCGATCCTGTCCCGCAGCGAGATCCTGTATGCGCCCGGCGGCTCGCAGGGCAGGGGGCATGACCAGGCCCTGCTCGGCCTCGGCGCCAGGGCGTGCTGGGCGGCGCCCACCGTGCCGACGCTGCTGTTCCGGCTGAACGGCACGCTGGTGACCGCGCGGATGGGCACGCGCCTCTACCTCGCCGGCACCGAGGGCTTCATCGGCCAGGCGATGGCCGTGGCCCTCGACCACGGCATGGACCACGCCTCGGTGATCACCGAGCATCGCGGTTCGCTGGCCCGGCGCGTCCAGTGCGTGCATTGCAAGGGCATCACCGAGGCGGTGACCACCAGCATCTTCCCTTGCAGCCATTGCGGACTGGCGCTGCTGGTGCGCGACCACTATTCGCGCCGGCTCGCCGCCTTCCAGGGCGTCAACGTCGATGCGGAGGCGCCGGGCAGCGCCCCGGCCCCGGAGGAGGTGTTCCGGTGAGCGGCGGCATCGAGATCCCTGTCCGCGTGGCCCGGATCACCCCGGTCGCCGAGCGGGTCAAGCGCTTCCGGTTCGAGCGGCTGGACGGCGCGCCCCTGCCGCACTTCTCCGGCGGCGCCCACATCATCGTGGTCATGGATGATGGCGGCCATATGCGCCGCAACGCCTATTCGCTGATGTCGCCGCCGCATGACTGCTCGGGCTACGAGGTCAGCGTGCTGCATGTCGAGCAGTCGCGCGGCGGGTCGACCTTCCTGCATGAGCGGCTGCGCGAAGGCGATGAGCTGAAGATCAGCCACCCGGTCAATCTGTTTCAGCCGGATTGGCGCGGCCGCAAGCATCTGCTGCTCGCCGGCGGCATCGGCATCACGCCCTTCCTCGCCATGATGCAGCAATTCGACCGCGAGGGTCGGGAGTTCGAGCTGCACTACGCCATCCGCAGCCGCGACCGCGGCGCCTATTGGCAGGAGCTGATCGAGCGCTACGGCCCGCACCGCGTCTCGGTGTATTGCGATGCGGAGGGCGGCGCCATTCCGCTCGGCCGCCTGCTCGACAGCCAGCCGCTCGGCACGCATCTCTATGTCTGCGGCCCGTCCGGGATGATCGACGGCGTGCTCAAGTCGGGAGTCGAGGCCGGCTGGCCGGCCGAGAACCTGCACTCCGAGCGCTTCCTGGGGTCGCTGCCCGGCAAGCCCTTCGCCATCCGGCTCACGCGCTCGGGCAAGACCGTCCAGGTCGGCCGCCACGAAAGCATGCTGGAGGCGATCGAGGCTGCGGGCGTCGACGCGCCGTTCCTGTGCCGCGGCGGGGCCTGCGGCCAGTGCGAGGCCGCGGTCGTCGCCTGCGACGGCAGGCTGCTGCATCACGACGTCTACCTGACGGACGAGGAAAAGGCGTCCGGCCGCAAGGTCATGGTCTGCGTGTCCCGCTTCGAGGGGACCACGCTGCATCTCGACCTGTGACCGGAGCGGGACAAGGAGAGCGGACATGGCGATCGTCTTCAGGCAGGAGACCTTCCGCGACGATTTCAGCTACCGCAACAGCCCTGCGAACATCCGCCGGTTCCCGTTCCCGTTCCACGAAGACAGCTACATGTACGCCGTCAACATGGAGCCCCATGTGCGCGGCGAGACGGGCACGGTCTATGAGACCCTGATCGACGTCGACGAGCACTATGTCGCCGAGATGCGGGACCGCGAGCTGGTGCTGGCCGAGGACCCGCTGCGCTACCAGGCCCTGCCGCACATGATGAGCGCGCAATGGGACACGCTGGAGCTGCTGATGGAGCAGCAGGCCGAAGGCTATCCCGAGCATTTCACGCTGATCCGCAACGGCGATCAATGGCGCTGGATCAACCGGCCCCTCGGCATCGACGACAGCTTCACCTTCGGCAACCCGTCGACGCTGCCCTATGAGCCGTTCGAATACATCACCCGGCAGGCGCAGGGTGATTTCTGCATCGTCGACCAGCGCAACGGCAATCTGTGGATGGATGCCGGCATGGTGACGACCCAGGCCGACTGGTCGCTCGATTTCGACATCGGCATGAACTTCATGGAGTGGCACGGGCCGGTGCCGCTGGCGCATCAGATCGGGGTGTTCGACCGCGCCCTGAAATTCCTGCTCAACCTGCAGCAGGGCAAGCCGGTGCGCCGGTTCAACTGGACCATGACGATCAATCCGCGCCTCGACACCAGCCCCGAGAACTATCCGAAATGGGGGCCGGACCGGACGACCGTGACGCCGGACAATGTCGGCGAGAAGGTGCATCTGCGGGTCGAGCTGCAGTCGCTGTGGCGGCTGCCGCGCTCGAACGCGATCCTGTTCGTCATCCGCTGCTACCTGATCAGCATGAACGAGCTGGTGACCGTGCCGAAATGGGCGCGCCGCCTGCCGCGCGTGCTGCGCACCCTGCCGCCCGAGCTGGTCGACTACAAGGGACTGACCCGCTACCGCGAGGACACGATCAACTGGCTCTCGGCCTATGATGACGGCACCCCGACCAGCCCCGGGATCTGGCCGGATTGAAACGACGAAGAACAGCATGCCTGCAACAAGGGAATGATCCATGACCAGAGTGGCCGTTATCGGCGCCGGCCCGTCCGGCCTCGCCCAGCTGCGGGCCTTCCAGTCGGCCGCTCAGAAGGGCGCCGAGATCCCGGAGGTCGTCTGCTTCGAGAAGCAGGCCGATTGGGGCGGGCTGTGGAACTACACCTGGCGCACCGGCCTGGACGAGTATGGCGAGCCGGTCCATGGCAGCATGTACCGCTATCTCTGGTCGAACGGCCCGAAGGAATGCCTGGAGTTCGCCGACTATTCCTTCGAGGAGCATTTCGGCAAGCCGATCGCGTCCTACCCGCCGCGGGCCGTGCTGTGGGACTACATCAAGGGCCGGGTCGAGAAGGCGAATGTCCGCCCCTGGGTGCGCTTCAACACGCCGGTGCGCATGGTCCGGTTCGACGCCGACACGAAGACGTTCACGGTGACGGCGCATAACCGCGTCGAAGACCGCATGTATGACGAGGTGTTCGACTATGTCGTCGTCGCCAGCGGCCATTTCTCGACGCCGAACGTCCCCCAGTTCGAAGGCGTGAAGACGTTCAACGGCCGGGTGCTGCATGCGCACGACTTCCGCGACGCGCTCGAGTTCAAGGGCAAGGACATCCTGATCGTCGGCCGCAGCTACTCGGCCGAGGACATCGGTTCGCAATGCTGGAAATACGGCGCCAAGTCGGTGACCACCAGCTACCGTTCCAAGCCGATGGGCTTCAGATGGCCGCAGAATTTTGAGGAGCGGCCGCTGCTGGTCAGGCTGGAGAACCGCACGGCGCATTTCCTCGACGGCTCGACCAAGGATGTCGATGCGCTGATCCTGTGCACCGGCTACCAGCACCATTTCCCGTTCCTGCCGGACGAGCTGCGCCTGAAGACCGCCAACCGGCTGTGGAGCGACAGCCTGTACAAGGGCGTGGTCTTCGACCGCAATCCGCAGCTGTTCTATATCGGCATGCAGGACCAGTTCTACACGTTCAACATGTTCGACGTTCAGGCCTGGTGGGCGCGCGACGTCATGATGGGCCGCATCGAGCTGCCGCCGGAAGAGGAGCTGAAGGCGAATTTCGCCAAGTGGCGCGCGCGGGAGGAGACCCTTGATGGCGCCGAGCAGATGATCTGGTTCCAGGGCGACTATGTGAAGGAGCTGCTGGCCGAGACCGACTATCCGGCCTTCGACATCGAGGGCACCAACAAGACCTTCATGGAGTGGGAGCACCACAAGGCGGAGGACATCATGGGCTTCCGCAACAACGCCTACCGGTCGCTGATGACCGGCACGATGTCGCCGACGCACCACACGCCATGGCTGGAGGCGCTCGACGATTCGATGGAGGCCTATCTGCTCGCGCGCTGAGGCGGTCCTTAGGTCGTCTCCAGCTCCTTTTTCGTCATGGCGAGGCGCGCAGCGCCGTGGCCATCCAAAGGCCGGTGGTGCTGGATGGCCACGCCCCTTCGGGGCTCGCCATGACGGGTCAATATTTCAGGCAGCGTCATCAGGCTTCCGACCCCGCCGCGGTGGCGGCTGTTCTGGTATTCTTGAATCTGAAATTGCATTTTGATCTATATAATGCAAATTAGTCATGAAGCTCGCGGGCCGGCTGATGCACGTTCGGCCCGGCGGCTCTCGCATTCGGGGAACACCAGGGATGGCCATGGCCGCCGCGTCGCTGACCTCCGGCGGCCGCCGATATCGCATCGTCGATCTGCGGGCCGCGGCCGGCGCGGATCTCGAGCGGCTGCCCCACATCCACCGCATCCTGCTGGAGAACGTGCTGCGCAACGCCGGCGAGGACGCGCCGCGCGCGGCCGCGGCGATCCTCGCCTGGCTCGGCACCGGGGCGAGCGATGAGGAGATCCCGTTCCTGCCCGGCCGCGTGCTGATGCACGACACCACCTGCGGCCCGGCGCTGGTCGACATCGCCGGGATGCGCTCGGCCGTGGCCGAGGCCGGCGGCGATCCGCGCCGGCTGAACCCGGTGCTGCCGGTCGACGTCTCCACCGACCATTCCCTCGCCATCGACGTGTTCGGCGTACCGGACGCGATGCGCCGGAACATGGAGCGTGAGCTCGGCCGCAACGCCGAGCGCTACCGCTTCATGAAATGGGCGACCAAGGCGCTCACCGGCGTCCGGGTGCACCCGCCCGGCACCGGCATCATGCACACGCTGAACCTGGAGCGGCTGGCGACGGTGGTGGCCGCCGCCGAGCGCGACGGCGTCCCCTGGGCCATGCCGGACACCCTGATCGGCACCGACAGCCACACGCCGATGATCAACGGCATCGGCGTGCTGGCCTGGGGCGTCGGCGGGCTGGAGGCGGAGAGCGTGTGCTTCGGCATGCCGGTGACGATGCGGGTGCCGGACGTCGTCGGCGTCCGGCTGACCGGCCGCCTGAGGCCCGGCGTGCTGGCCACCGACCTGGCGCTCACCGTCACGGAACGGCTGCGGCGGATCGACCTGGCGGACCGCTTCGTCGAGTTCTTCGGCCCCGGAATCTCCACCCTGTCGGCGGGCGACCGCGCGGTGGTCGCCAACATGGCGCCGGAGTTCGGCGGCAACTCAGGCCACTTCCCGATCGATGACGAGACGCTGCGCTACCTGCGCGGCACCGGGCGGACGGGGGCGCAGTTCCGGCTCGTCGAGGACTATGCCCGCCGCCAGGGCCTCTGGTTCGATCCGGCGGCGACGCCGCGCTACACCGGGACGGTGGAGCTCGACCTCGGCGATGTGGAGGTCAGCCTGGCCGGCCCGCGCCGGCCGCAGGACCGGATCCCGGCGGGCGCGACCGTCCCGGCCCTGGCCCCGCTGTTGCCGACATCGCCCGCCGCACCGCAGGCCGGGGAGCCGGGCGACGGGGCGGTCGCCGTCGCGGCGATCACCAGCTGCACCAACACCTCGGATCCGCGCCTTCTCATCGCCGCCGGCCTCCTGGCCCGCAAGGCGCGGCACCTCGGCCTCAGGCCGCCGGCCTGGGTGAAGACCTCGCTGGCACCGGGGTCGCCGACGGCGGAGCGCACCCTGCGCCGCGCCGGCCTGCTGGAGGATCTCGAAGTCCTCGGCTTCGGCATCGTCGGCTATGGCTGCACCACCTGCATCGGCAATTCCGGGCCGCTGACGCCGGAGATCGAGCGGGCGATGGAAGGCCGCGGCATCCTCCCGGCCGCTGTCCTATCCGGCAACCGCAACTTCCCGGGCCGGGTCCATCCGCGGCTCGAGGCCGGATTCCTGGCCTCGCCGCCACTGGTCGTCGCCTTCGCCCTGGCCGGCGACGTGAACCGGGACATCCTCGCCGATCCGATCGGCCGGTCGGCCGCCGGCGCCGAGGTCCGGCTCGCCGATCTCTGGCCGACGGGGGAGGAGATCGACGCGGCGCTCGCCGCCGCCGTCGACCCCGCTGATTACGTCGCCGCTTACGACCGGGCCGAGGCGAGCGCGGACTGGGCGCGGCTCGACGCCCCGGAGTCGCCGCTGTTCCCATGGGACGAGGCCTCGACCTATATCCGCCGGCCGCCCTTCGCCGGCTTTGGCGCGGGCACGCGGCTGGGCTCCTATCAGGCCCATCCGCTGATCGTGCTCGGCGACGACATCACCACCGACCACATCTCGCCGGCCGGGCAGATTCCGGCGGACAGCGCGGCAGCCGAGCATCTGGCGGCGTGCGGCGAGGACCGGCGCGACCTCAACGTCTTCGCCGCGCGCCGCGGCAACTGGCAGGTGATGCTGCGCGGCCTGTTCACCAATCGAAGCGTCCGCAACCTGCTGGCCCCGAGGATCGATCCCGGCTCGACCATCCATGCCGGGTCGGGTGAGGCGCTGCCGCTGTGGCGCGCCGCCGAACGCTACGAGCGCGACGGCGAGGCCGTCGTCATCGTCGCCGGCGAGCGCTACGGCATGGGGTCGTCGCGGGACTGGGCGGCCAAGGGCCCGGCGCTGCTCGGCGTCCGCGCGGTGCTGGCGCTCGGCTTCGAGCGCATCCACCGCTCCAACCTGATCGGCATGGGCGTCCTGCCGCTGCGGCTGGCCCGGCATCCGGCGGAGCTGGGGCTGGCGCCCGGCGATCGCCTCGCGATCGAGGCGGATCCAGATCGGCTGGCGCCGCGGGCCGCTGTCTCGGTGACGCTGCACCGCGCTTCTGGCGCAACCGAGGCGCTCCAGGCCGCCGCCGCTGTCGAGACCACGCTGGAGATCGAGATCCTGCGGGCCGGCGGGATCATTCCCCTGATCCTGCGCCGGGCCATATCCTGTGCTTGAGTGCTCGGCGGCTCAGGCGGCGAAGCCGCCGTCGATCGTGTGCATGGCGCCCGTGATCCCGCGCGCCTGCGTGCCGGCGAGATAGAGCGCCAGGGCCGCCACTTCGTCGGCGGTGCCGTAGCGCTTGATGGCCATTTCCGCGAGCATTCCAGCCGCCCGCGGCCCTTCGGCCGGGTTCATGTCGGTGTCAGTCGGGCCAGGCTGGATCACGTTGACCGTGATGTCGCGCGGGCCCATGTCGCGCGCCAGGCCGCGCGCCATGCCTTGCATCGCCGCTTTGGTCATCACATAGGCTGCGAGCCCGGTGAACGGCATGCTGTCGGCGGTGTCGGACCCGATGACGAGGATCCGACCTCCATCGGGCATCATCCGCGACGCTTCGACACTGCCGAAATAGGCGCCGCGAACATTGACGTCGATCATCTGGTCGACGTCGTCGGCGGCGAGCGTCAGCGGATCACCGAACACCAGCAGACCGGCATTATAGACGAATATGTCGATCGGCCCGGCGTCGCGGATCGCCGCGATGAGCACATCGCGTTCACCGGCATCGGCCCGGAGCGCCTGCGCGCCGGTTTCGGCGGCGAGCGCGATGGCCGCATCGGCAGAGGCGGCATAGGTGAACACCACTGTTGCGCCGGCTGCAGAAAAACGCCGCACGATCGCGGCGCCGATGCCGCGGCTGCCGCCAACGACGAATACCTTTTGATTAGGAGATTCCATCATGCCTGTCCTTTGCATGCTGAAGAGAGTGTGTCTGTCGACGACAGTTGGCGACCGTCCCCGCCGTGAGCAGCCGCTGGGCGTCAGAGCGGGGTGCCGATGCTGCGGGACACGGTGGCGTCGGTGAAGCGGGGGACGTCCGCCATCACCGCCGCTGTCTCGGCGGATGCAAGCGCCGCGTGCAGCGCGGCCTCATCGCGAAACCGGTAGATCCCGACGGAGACATCCACTGCATCGGCGTCGCGGGGGAAGAAGGCGGCGGCGCTTTCCAGCCCATGCCGCTGCCAGCACGCGAGTGCCAATGGCAGGTGAACGTCGACGTAATAGTCGCGATCGAAGTATGTGCCGCCGCTGCAGGTCACTATCAGTGTTGAGTTTGCCATGGACGAGATCAGTGTTGCATTTGCCATGGAGGAGCATGTGGGCCGATTGAAATTGATCGTAAACCTACGGAAATGTACTTTCGCCGTTCAATTATGTGGGTGGCGGAGCCAACGCGCGAAGACGCTCGACATCCTGTCAGCCGCTGCCTGGATGCGCTGACGTGACCCGACGTCAATTGATGCCGCTCTAGTCCCGGGACAGGGCCACGACCGGATCGAGCCGCGAGGCGTTGCGCGCCGGCAGGTAGCCGAAGCCGACGCCGATCAGGCTGGAGCACAGCACGGCGGCGACGATCGACACCGGCGAGTAGATCAGGGAAAAGTCGGAGCTGATGGCGCCGACCACTGCGCCGAGGCCCAGCGCCGCGCCGATGCCGAGCACGCCGCCGATCAGACAGACCAGCACCGCCTCGATCAGGAATTGCTGCAGGATGTCGCCCCGGCGGGCGCCGACGGCCATGCGCACGCCGATCTCGGAGATCCGCTCCGACACCGAGACCAGCATGATGTTCATCACCCCGATCCCGCCGACGACCAGCGAGATCACCGCGATCGCTGCGACCAGAAGCGTCAGGATGCCGGCCGTGCTGGTGATGGTGCGGCGGATGTCGTCGGTGTTGAGGATGAAGAAGTCCTTGGCGCCGTGGCGCTTGGTCAGGAAGGCTGTGACCGCCTGCGCGGCGAAGTCCGTGCTCACCGCGTCGCTGACCCGGACGGTGATGCTGCGCAGCGAGGTGTTGCCGAGGAACCGTGCCTGCACCGTGGTGTAGGGCAGGTACAGCGACAGGTTCTGGCTGGACCCGAAGCCGCCCTGCTGCGTCTCGGTGACGCCGACCACGCGGCACAGCACGTTGCCGACCAGGATGGCCTGGCCGATCGGGTCCTCCGCCTGGTCCGGGAACAGCGTCTTGCGCGTGTTCTCGTCGATGACGACGTCCTGCGCCATGCCGCGCACGGCGTCGGCGCCGAACAGGCGGCCCCGGAGGACCTTGGTGCCCTTGACGTCGAAATACTGCACCCCGACGCCGTTGATCAGGGCGCTCGCCTCCGTCGCGCCGCGCCGCACCGTGCTCGAGCTCGAGACCGTCGGGGTGACGGCCGCGACATAGGGCTGGCCGGCCAGCGCGTCGGCGTCGGCGACGACCAGGGTTGTGACCTTGGCAGAGCGGACGTCGCCGAAATCCTTGCCGGCGAAGATCTCCAGCGTGTTGGTGCCGAGGCTGGCGATGCTGGCCAGCACCTTCTGCTGCGCCCCCTGGCCCAGCGCCACCACCGAGATCACCGAGGCGATGCCGATGATGATGCCGAGCATGGTCAGGAAGGTGCGCAGCCGATGCGCCTGCATGGTCAAGAGCGCCATGCGGAAGGCCTCGCGCAGGCGGTTGAGCCAGGCCCGCCAGGGGCTGAGGGCGGCCGCCGGCGACGACCGGGCCGCCGGTGCCGCAGCCGGCGGCGCGGCGACGCGGCGGTCCGAGACGATCGTGCCGTCGCTGATCTCGATGATGCGCTGGGCCCGGCTGGCGACCGCCATGTCATGGGTGACGATGATGACCGTCCGCCCCTCCGCCTGCAGCTCGGCCAGGATGCGCAGCACCTCGTCGCCGCTGTGCCGGTCCAGCGCGCCGGTCGGCTCGTCGGCCAGGATCACCTCGGCGCCGTTCATCAGCGCCCGGGCGATCGACACGCGCTGCTGCTGCCCGCCCGAGAGCTGGCCCGGGTGGTGGCCGGTGCGGTCGGTCATGCCGAGGCGGCCGAGCAGCGCCGCGGCCCGGCCCTGGCGATCGCCCGGCCGGCGCCCGGCATAGATCGCCGGCATCTCCACATTCCCGGCGGCGGTCAGCTCGCCCAGCAGGTGATAGCGCTGGAAGATGAAGCCGAAATGCTCGCGGCGCAGGGCCGCCAGCTCGTCGGCCTCCAGCGCGGCGGTCTCCCGCCCCGAGATCCGGTAGCTGCCGGAGGTCGGGCGGTCGAGGCAGCCGAGGATGTTCATCAGCGTTGACTTGCCGGAGCCGGAGGCTCCGACGATCGCCACCATCTCGCCGGCCTTGATGGTGAGGTCGATGTCCTTGAGGGCCGCGATCGTGCCGTCGCCCGACGGGAACTCGCGCCGCAGCCGCCGCAGGGTGATCAGCGGTTCGGTCATGGCGTCAGGGCCCCATCGGCGGCGGGCCGAACCCGCCGGTGCCGGCGGACGCCGTCTGCTCGCCGGTCACCACCCGCTCGCCTTGGCTGAGGCCGGACCGCACCTCGGCCACGACGCCGTTGTCGAGCCCGACCGCGATCCTGCGCTCCGCGACCTGGCCGGCGCTGTCGACGACCCGCACCGCGGCGGTGCCGTCGGCGCCCCGTGTTCCGAGCGCGGCCGACGGGATGGTCAGGACGCCCTTCGCCTGGCCGAGCCCGATATGGACCTCGGCCGTCATGTAGGTGCGGAGGGAGTTGTCGCCGTTCGGTACGCTGAAGACGCCGATGTAGTAGATCGCCTCCGAGGAGGTGGAGGACGAGCTGCTGGAGGTCGAGGAGCTCGTGCTGGTGGTGCTGAAGCTGGAATCGCTGCGGATCGATTCCGGGGCGGGCTCGATCGACTCCAGCACCGCCTCGATGCGGCGGCTGCGGTCGCCCAGGATGGTGAAGGTGACCGGCTGCCCGGGCCTGACCTTGACGATGTCGGCCTCCGAGATCTCGGCGCGCACCGTCATCACGCTCAGGTCGCCCAGGATGATGATGGTCGGCGCCGATTGCGTCGCGTTGACCGTCTGCCCTTCCTGGCTGACGATCGACAGCACGGTGCCGTCGATCGGGGCGGTGATCCGGGTGTAGCCGAGATCGACCTGGGCGGTCTCGATCGCGACCTGCCCCTCGACGATCTGGGCGTTGAGCTGCTCGATCTGGGCGCGCGTCACCTGGACATCGGCCTCGGCGCTCTCCAGATCCGCCTGCGAGGCCGCCCGCTGCGCCGCCATCGCCTTCTGGCGGGCGAGGGTCAGCTCGTTGCGGGTCAGCGTCGCCTCCTTCTCCGTGCGCTGCGCCTGGAGATTGGCGAGCGAGGCCTGGGCCGTGCGCAGGCTGTTCTGCTGGGTCAGGGAGTCGATCTCGGCGACGAGGTCGCCCTTGGCCACCGTCTGGCCCAGCGCCACCTTGACCGAGGTGATGCGGCCGGAGACCTGGGCGCCGACGGCGACCAGCCGGGCCGGCTTCAGGGTGCCGGTCGCGAGCACGGTCTGCTCGACATCGCCGATGGTGGCCGCGGCGGTCATCAGGCTGCCGGCCGGGGATGCGAACAGCCATGCCCTGGCCGCCATCGCCGCCAAAGCGAGGCCGCCCAGCAGGACAAGGGAGAGGATGATCCGGCGGCGCGGCCGGCGCGTCCCGGCGGATGACATCGCGTCGGCCGGCGGGAGGGGAGGGGGAGAGGATTCGATCAGCACCTCGCCTATATAATCGCGGCTGATCAATCGAGAATTTCCGGACGTTGCGGGATCGGGGAATTTTGTAACGCAGCATTGCTGGCGACAGCTCGATCGACGCCTTCAATTGAGCCCGCGTTTGTCGTGTGCCATGGAGGCGCCACAACCAGGGTGGGGGCAGGTTCTAGGGTACTCAAGTGATGGTGCGTGCTTGAATGAATGATGCAACGACCCGCAACGTCGTGATCGCCGGACGGCGAACCAGCGTGCGAATGGAACAGCCCTTCTGGATGGCGTTGGACGCCATCACCGACCGGGAGGATGTGCCACTCAATGTTCTCCTGACGCGGATCGGGCGATCCCTGCCGGCCGACGGCAACATGTCGAGCGCCGTCCGCGTGTTCGCGCTGAGCTACTTCTTCGCTCTCGCGCAACACGAAATCCCGCCGCGCCTTCCGGCCGTCGGCACTGGAATGACGAAGCCGTGGTCGCGAAGTTGAACCGGCCGGATCGTTTGATTGGGGGCGGGTGGCGGTCCAGCCTGTCGCCGCCCCCGTCAGCGAAGCGCGGGAATTTGTAAACGCAATGTTCATAGTATTATCTGCGAATCATGTTCATGATACGTTCTATGAACAATGCGCAGACCGATCACACATCAGAACCCCCGGCCACTCCCGAGGAGGAGCGGGCCGCGCGGCATCTGCGCATGCTGGCCCGCACGGCCGAGATCCACATGGAGGTGATGGAGACGACCCGCACCGAAGCGGTCGAGGCGCCGCAGCCCGGCGTCGACTATGGCCAGCGGGTCTCGGTCATCGCCAAGTCGCTGCGTCTGACCCTGCTGCTGGAGCAGAAATTCGCCGGGCAGCGCGCCGAGCGGCGCAAGGCCGCGGCCAAGCGCGAGGCGGCGCAGGAGGATTGGCACGCGCTGCGGGTGAAGCTGGCGGTGCTGGCGGCATCCTATGAATCGTCCAAGGACGCCGAGGAGGTCGACCGCCGCAGCACCGAGGTGTGCGAGCGGGTGGAGCGGCCGGAGGTGGCGGAGCTGATCGAGGCCAGCCGGGCGGAGGTCGCGGTGGCGGCGCTGTGCCGGCGCTGGGGCTTCCCGGTCGAGGTCGAGCGCTGGCTCGAGATGGCCGACGAGGCCCTGGAGCATCTCGGCTTCATACCGTCGGAAGATGGCGAGGACGATCCGCCCGAGGACGAGCCCGAGCCCCGCTCGGGGGCCCCCGGCCGGCGCAAGCCCAAGCCCCCCGACACGGGGTGAACCGCCGGCATTCACCCTCTTCACCAACTTTCAATAGTCGCGAGCGCAGCCTTCCACACTCCTCTTGTGGGGAGTGGGGAGGGGTCTGCGCGCGCCCGCGCGCCTGCTGCCATCGTACAAAAACCCCGTCATCCTCGCGAAAGCGGGGATCTCTGCCTGTGCCGCCACCTGGTGCCCCCGCCATTGCCCGGCGCGGCGGCCCGGTGCCACACTCGGTCGCTCTCAGCTGAGGATCCGATGACCGACATCCGATGGTTCCGCGACGGCCGGCTGGCGCGGCTGCGGCTGCAGCGGCCGGCGCGGCACAACGCCATCAGTGCCGCGATGTGGCGGGCGCTGCCGGAGCTGTGCCGCGAGATCGACGCCGACCCCGAGGTCGCGGCGGTGATCGTCGAGGGGGAGGGCGTCTTCTCGGCCGGGGCCGACATCACCGAATTCGGCGCGGTCTTCGCCGATGCCGATTCGACCGCCGGGTACAACGCCGCGGTCCGGGCGGGGCTGGCCGCGGTCGAAGGCCTGGACCGGCCGAGCATCGCCCTGGTCCGCGGCCTCTGCGTCGGCGGCGGTTGCGGCCTGGCGCTGGCCTGCGACCTGCGCTTCGCCGGCGACACCGCGCGGCTCGGCATCACCCCGGCCCGGCTCGGCCTCGCCTATGGCTTCGCCGACACCAGGCGGCTGGTGGCGACGGTCGGGCCCGCCCGGGCCAAGGACATGCTGTTCTCGGGCCGCCTGCTCGACGCCGCCGAGGCTTTGGCGATCGGGCTGGTCGACCGGGTGCTGCCGGACGATGCGGTCGAGTCGGCGGTGCTGGACTACGCCCGTGACTTGGCGCAGCGGGCCCCGCTCAGCCTGCGCGCGGCCAAGCGGATGATCGAGGCGATCATGGCCGGCGCCGACAGCGACACCGCCGAGACCGCGGCGCTGTACGACGCCGCCTATCGCAGCGCCGATTTCCGCGAGGGGCAGGCCGCCTTCACCGAACGCCGCCCGCCCCGCTTCGAGGGACGCTGACCCCTATTCGGCCGGCCGCATCCGGCTGGTGGTCGACGGCTTGTGGCGGCGCAGCGCGGCCTGGACCGCGAAGGTCATCAGCGCGCCGGCCACCATGCAGGCGGCCAGGAACCACATCGGCGCCAGCTGGCTGCCGGTGACGTCGCCGATCCAGGGCACCGCGTTCTGGGCGATGAAGCCGCCGAGATTGCCGACCGAGTTGATCGCGGCGATGCCGGCTGCCGCCGTGGCCCCGCTCAGGAAGCTGGGCGGCAGCGACCAGAACACCGGCTGCGGCGCGAAGATGCCCGCCGCAGCGACGCAGAGCAGCGCGAACTTCAGGCCGTTGCCCGGCACCACCACGCTCAGCGCCAGGCACGCGGCGGCGATCAGCGCCGGGATCACGATGTGCCAGGTCTGGTCGCCGGTGCGGGCGGCGTTGCGCGGCACCCACCACAGCGCCAGGGCGACGCAGGCCCAGGGGATGACGTTGAGCAGGCCGTTGGTCGTGTTCGACACGCCGAAGCCCTTCACCACCGTCGGCAGCCAGTAGCTCAGCCCGTAGGCGCCGAGCGGGAAGGCGACGTAGAACAGCGCCAGCAGCTGCACCCGGCGGTCGAGCAGCGCCGCGAACGGGCTGCCGTGCTGCTGCTTGCCCTGGGCGGCGTTCTCGCGCTCCAGCACGTCGTGCAGCCACTTCTTCTCGCCGGCATCGAGGAAGGTCGCCGTCTCCGGCCGGTCCGGCAGGAAGAAATAGGTGACGACGCCCATGATCACGGCCGGGATGCCGGTGGCGATGAACACCCACTCCCAGCCCTTCAGGCCGAGCAGGCCGTCCATGTCCAGCAGCGCGCCGCCGACGGTGGATCCGACCGCATTGGCCAGCGCGCTCCAGGCCATGAACAGCCCGACCATGCGGCCGCGATACATCTGCGGGAACCACAGCGTCAGCGCGAACAGCACGCCGGGGAAGAAGCCGGCCTCGGCCGCGCCCAGCAGGAAGCGCAGGATGTAGAACATCGTCGCGTTCTGGGTGAAGGCCAGCGCGATGGTGACAAGGCCCCAGGAGAAGATGATCCGGGCCAGCCAGCGCCGGGCGCCGACCCGGGCCAGGATCACGTTCGACGGCACCTCGAACAGGAAGTAGCCGATGAAGAACAGCGAGGCGCCGAGGCCATAGGCGGCCTCGCTCAGACCGAGATCGCCGACCATCTGCAGCTTGGCGTAGCTGACGTTCTGGCGGTCGATATAGGCGATCAGATACAGCAGGCCGAGGAACGGCATCAGCCGCCAGGTGATCTTGGCGATCGTCTGCGGGCGGGACTCGGGCAACGCGTTCTACTCCCTCAAATCGTATGATGATTTGCTGCCTTGGCGCGCAAAGAAGCCGCTTTGAGGGAGAACGTCAACCCGCGCGATGCGGTGCCACGGGAACCGGGGCGTTCATCGAAACGACATCTGGGGATCACGCGACTGTAACCGGGCTCTGTTAGGCCGTTCACGCCGAACGGCCATGACATCCCGTCATGCGCCAAGTCCGACCGACCGGAGCGAGCCTCATGGCTGAACTCGTGATCGAAGGCCTGACCAAGAGCTTCCGCGCCGTCAACGCGGTCGATGACGTCAGCCTGTCGATCGCCCCCGGCCAGATGGTCGGCGTGATCGGCCGCTCCGGCGCCGGCAAGTCGACCATGCTGCGCCTGGTCAACCGCCTGGCCGACCCGACCGGCGGCCGCATCCTGTTCGACGGCGTCGACGTCACCAAGCTGAAGGGCCGCGCCCTGCGCGACTGGCGCGCCCGCTGCGCCATGATCTTCCAGCAGTTCAACCTGGTCACCCGGCTCGACGTGCTGACCAATGTGCTGCTCGGCCGCATCTCCCAGCACTGGACGCTGCCGTCGCTGTTCAAGCAGTTCGGCGAGCGCGAGCGCGCCTTCGCCATCCAGGCGCTGGACCGGCTGGACATGGCCCATGCCGCCCTGCAGCGCGCCGACACCCTGTCGGGCGGCCAGCAGCAGCGCGTCGCCATCGCCCGGGCCCTGTTGCAGGAACCCGAGGTGCTGCTGGCGGACGAGCCGATCGCCTCGCTCGACCCGCGCAACGCCAAGATCGTGATGGACGCGCTGCGGTCCATCAACCGCGAGGACGGCATCACCGTCCTCGTCAACCTGCACACGCTCGACACCGCCCGGCACTACTGCGACCGGGTGGTCGGCATGGCCAAGGGCCGCGTCGTCTTCGACGGCGCGCCCGAGGCGCTGACCATGGAGGTGGTCGAGCGGATCTACGGCGTCGACGGCATGCGCGAGGCTCTCGACGAGCGCATCACCTCGACCGCGATCGAGCCCCGGACCGGCGACCGCGAGCTGGTCCCGGCCTGAGAGGCCGTTGGTCTCGGAGCTCCAACCGACGGCGCCCGGCACATGCCGGGGGACCGAACAGTGATCATCAAAGGGGTAGACCCATGTTCATGCGGCGCACCATCCTCGCGGCGGCCACGGCTGCCGTCGCCCTCGCCGGCCTGGCCGGCACCGCCGTCGCGGCGGATCCGAGCTGGAAGAAGGATGTCCCGGTCATCCGCATCGGCATCCTGGGCGGCGAGAACGACGCCGACCGCTTGGCCCGCTACGACGGCTTTCAGAAGCTGCTGGAGACCACCTACAACGTGAAGGTCGAGCTGTATCCGGCCACCGACTATGCCGGCGTCATGCAGGGCATGGCCGCGGGCCAGCTCGACCTCGCCGAATTCGGCGCCTCGGGCTATGCCGGGCTGTGGCTCGACTGCAAATGCGTCGAGCCGCTGGTCGTGCCGAAGGAAGACGACGGCTCGACCGGCTACTACTCGGTGCTGTTCGTCAAGTCCGACAGCCCGTACCAGAAGCTCGAGGACCTCAAGGGCAAGTCGCTGGCCTTCGCCGACCCGAACTCGACCTCGGGCTACCTGATCCCGAACTTCCAGCTCAAGGACCAGGGCTACGATCCGGCCAGCTTCTTCGGCTCGACCGCCTTCTCCGGCGGGCATGAGCAGGGCGTGGTCGCGGTGATGAAGGGCCAGTACGACGCCGGCGTGACCTGGATCTCGGGCCAGGGCGACCCGGCCCAGGGCTACAGCCGCGGCGCGCTGCGCAGCATGGTCGACAAGAAGATGCTCGACATGAAGGACCTGCGCATCGTCTGGCAGTCGACCCTGATCCCGAACGGCCCCTGGGCGACCCGCACCGCCCTGCCGGAGGCGTTCCGCAAGGACATGCTCGACTTCCTGACCAAGCTGCCGACCGAGCATCCGGACATCTACGAAGCGGTCGAGAAGGGCGCCGGCTCCGGCTACGCCCCGGTCACCCACGACTTCTTCGACGGCATCATCAAGATGCGCGAGACCGAGGCGACGCAGCGCCGCAGCTGATCAGGCTCCGGCCTGCACACCCTTAACCGTCATTGCGAGGAGGCGAAGCCGACGAAGCAATCCATGCCTCCGCTCTTGCGGCCCTGGATTGCTTCGCTGCGCTCGCAATGACGGTGTCGGGAATTCTGAAAGTGCGATGACCACCTTGTCCGAACACCGACCCTCCGACCCGGTCGCGGCCTTCGAGGCCGGGCGGCGGGCGCTGCTGCGCCAGCGGCGCCAGGCGACGCTGGTCGGCCTGGTGCTGTTCCTGGCCGCGGTTCTCGCTGGCGGCTATATCGGCGAATTCTTCCCCTCCAAGCTGGCCGCCGGGCTGCCGCGGATCGGCGAGTATCTCGGCCGCACCCTGCCGACCCTGCATTGGGCCGAGCTGCTGTCCGACAGCAAGACCCAGGGTTCGGTCGCCTATTGGTACTACCGCGCCGGCAGCTACCTGGTGCTGCTGTGGCAGACGGCACAGATGGCGATCCTGGGCACGGTGCTGGGCGCCGCGGCTGCGCTGCTGCTCAGCTTCCCGGCCTCGCGCAACCTGGTGCGCAGCCACTGGATCTACCATCTCAGCCGCCGCTTCCTCGAGATCTGCCGCAGCGTGCCGGACATCGTCTACGCGCTGTGCTTCGTCTGGGCCTATGGCGTCGGGCCGCTGGCCGGCATCCTGGCCATGGCGGTGCACACCACCGGCGCGCTGGGCAAGCTGTTCTCGGAGGTCAACGAGGCGGTCGACGACAAGCCGCTGGAGGGCATCCGCGCTGCCGGCGGCACCTGGGTCCAGATCATGCGCTTCGGCGTGCTGCCGCAGGTGCTGCCGAACTTCCTCTCCTACGGGCTGCTGCGGCTCGAGATCAACATCCGCTCGGCCTCGGTGCTGGGCTTCGTCGGCGCCGGCGGCATCGGCCAGGAGCTCTACTACATCGTCAGCTTCAACTATTACGAGGAGCTGAGCGCGCTGGTGCTGATGATCGTCGCGGCGGTGACGCTGATCGATCTCGGCTCCGAGCGGCTGCGCTCGGCCTTCCTGCTGCGGGAGGCGCATTGATGGGCGTGCGTTTCGCCCGGATCCGCCCGATCGATGTCGACCGGGCCCGCGCCGCGCTGCCGCGCGCCTTCGGCCGGTCCTGGGGCGAGCGGCTGCTGCGCAACGGGCTGCTGGCCCTGGCCGCGGCCTATCTCGGCTACCTGCTCTGGGCCTTCGACTTCTCGCCGGCCCGGCTCTATGAGGGGCTGGTCAGCCCGAACGGCCTGTTCGTCATCGCCGGACAGATGGTCGCCTGGCACGACATGGCCGACTGGCAATACGGCGAGATCTTCGCCGCGCTGGGCCAGACCGTCGCCATGGCGTTCATCGGCACCCTGATCGCCTCGGTGATCGCGATCCCGCTCGGCTTCCTCGGCGCCCGCAACATCGTGCCGATCGGATTCCTGCGCTTCGGCTTCCGCCGGCTGTTCGACGGGCTGCGCGGCGTCGACCAGCTGATCTGGGCCCTGGTCTTCGTGCGCGCGGTCGGGCTCGGGCCGCTGGCCGGCATCCTCGCCATCTGCGTCTCCGACATCGGCTCGCTGTCCAAGCTCTATGCCGAGGCGATCGAGACGGCGGAGAAGAAGCAGATCGAAGGCGTGCGCTCGACCGGCGCCTCGACCCTGGCGGTGCTGCGCTTCGGCGTGCTGCCGCAGGCGATCCCGCTGTTCCTGTCGCAGGCGCTGTACTTCTTCGAATCCAACACCCGCTCGGCCACGATCCTCGGCATCGTCGGCGCCGGCGGCATCGGGCTGCAGATCTCCGAGCGCATCAAGATCCTGGCCTGGGACCAGGTCGCCTTCATCCTGATCCTGGTGCTGGCCGTGGTGGCGCTGATCGACACCCTGTCGAAATGGCTGCGGCTGAAGCTGATCGGGCGCGAGGCGGCGCGGGGCTGATACCCAGCGTGCAGGTCTGTTCGATAGATCCCGAGGGCCGGGCCGGCTAAGGTCCGCATCGAGATCACTCACAGGCCTGCGATGACCGCCGCTCAGACCCTCGGTTCCCTGCCCACCCCCAGCCTGGTCCTCGACGAAGGGCGCATGCTGCGCAACGTCTCCCGGCTGCGCCGCCACCTCGACGGGCTCGGCGTCCCGCTGCGGCCGCATCTGAAGACGGTGAAATCGGTGGACGCCGCCCGGCGCGTGCTGTCCGGCGGGCACGGCCCCGCCACGGTCTCGACCCTGAAGGAGGCGGAAGTCTTCGCGGCGGCGGGCGTCCGGGACATCCTCTACGCCGTCGGCATCGCGCCGCAGAAGCTGCCCCGCGTGCTCGCCCTGCGCGAAGCGGGCTGCGACCTGTCGGTCGTGCTCGACTCGCCGGAGCAGGCCGTGGCCGTGGCGGAGGCCTCGCGCCGGGCCGGGGACGCCATCCCGGCGCTGATCGAGATCGATTCGGACGGACACCGCTCCGGCCTGCTGCCCGACGATCCCGCCCTGGTCGCGATCGGCCGGATCCTGCAGGGCGAGGGGGCCGCCCTGCGGGGCGTCGTCACCCATGCCGGCGAAAGCTACGGCGCGGTCGGTGCCGAGGCCCTGGCCGCCTTCGCCGAACGCGAGCGGTCCGCGGCCGTGGCCGCGGCGGAGGCGCTGCGGGCCGCCGGCCTGCCTTGCCCGGTGGTCAGCGTCGGCTCGACGCCCACTGCCCATTTCGCCCGCGACCTGGCGGGCGTCACCGAGGTGCGCGCCGGCGTCTTCGTCTTCTTCGATCTGGTGATGGCCGGCATCGGCGTCTGCACGCCCGACGACATCGCGCTGTCGGTGCTGGCCACGGTGATCGGGCACCAGAAGGAGCGCGGCTGGATCATGGTGGATGCCGGCTGGATGGCGATGTCGCGCGACCGCGGCACGGCGAGCCAGGCGGTGGACCAGGGCTACGGCCTGGTCTGCGACATCGAAGGCCGCGTGCTGGACGACCTCGTCGTCGCCTCGGCGAACCAGGAGCACGGCATCGTCGCGCTGCGGCCCGGCAGCGGGGCCACGCTGCCGGACCTGCCGCTGGGCACCCGGCTGCGCATCCTGCCCAATCACGCCTGCGCGACGGGCGCGCAATTCGCCGGCTACGAGGTGCTGCCGGCCGACCCCGCCGCGCCGCTGGCGCATTGGCCCCGCTTCAACGGCTGGTGAGACCGATGCTGTTCATCTCCGAAAGCGAATCCGCGGCGCTGGTGACGCATGAGCTGGCGTTCGTCGCCGCGCGCGAAGCGTTGATCGCCGCCTGCGAGTCGGCCACCGAATCCTTCCCGGTCGTGCTCGGCCACGGCTCCTCGACCGCCAACCGCTTCACGGTCAAGGCCGCCGCCACGGCAGAGTTGGCCGGGCTGAAGGTCGGCTCCTACTGGCCCGGCAACCGTGATCGCGGCCTGGAGCGGCACAATTCGCTGATCCTGCTGTTCGACCAGGAGACCGGGCGGATCGGCACCGCGATCGAGGCCGGCATCGTCAACGCCTACCGCACCGCCGCCGCCGATGCCGTCGCAGCCGATGCGCTGGCTCGCCCGGATGCCGCCACCCTCGCGGTCTTCGGGGCCGGCCATCAGGCCCGCTACGAATGCGCCGCGCTGGCCCGGGTGCGCCCGCTGCGCCGCGTCCTGATCGTCGCCCGCAGCGCCGAGCGCGCCGAGGCCATGGCGGCCAAGCTGCGAGAGCAGGGGCTGGACGCCGCGCCGGCCGGGGCCGAGGAGGCCTGCGCCGCGGCCGACATCATCGTGACCGCAACGCCGGCGCGGACGCCGCTGTTCGAGGCCGATTGGGTGCGGCCGGGAACGCATGTCGCCAGCATGGGATCCGATGCGCGCGGCAAGCAGGAGCTGCCGCCGGCCCTGTTCCGCCGCGCCGCGCTGTTCTGCGATCTTCCCGAACAGTCCCGCAGCATCGGCGAGTTCCAGCACGCGGATCGCGACGCCGTCCTGACGCCGCTGGGCGATGTGCTGTCGGGCCGGCATCCCGGCCGGGGCTCGGCCGAGGCGATCACGATCTTCGACAGCTCCGGCCTGTCGCTGCAGGACCTCACCATCGCCCGTCACCTGCTGGCGAAGCGCAAGGCGTCGGCCTGACGCACGGCTTTGTCGCGAGCCGACTGCGCTTCAGCCGAAGGGCAGGCGGCCGCGATGGCCACGCCCGGCCGGTCCCGGGCCGCAGGCATCGCCCGGGCCGCCACGGCAGCCGTCGAAGCTTCCTTCCATCGGATCAAACCGCCGGCCGGTCCAGTCCGGCCCGCTGCGCAGGGCGTCCGCATTCGCCGGCGACGGGTTGATGCCGGCCGGGTTGCGCGCATCGTTGGGGCCGCGCGGTCCGTCGAAGCCGCTGCCAGGCCCGCCTCCTCCCGGGGCAGGCCCGCTCCCCGGACCGGGGCCGCTCCCCGGGCCGAGGCCGCCCGGCCGATCGATGCCGAACCCGCGTGGCGCCTCCGGCACCGTCCCGGTCCGGCCGATGGTGCTGCGCAGGCCGATCGCTTCCAGCCCGCCATCCGGCTGGCGCTGGAACTCGACGATCGTGCGCTGCGGCTGGGCGCCGAGGGAGCCGAAGGTGCCGGCGGCGGGCGCGCTCAGGCCGCGGCCCCAGCGCAGGCCGCCCGGGCCGGCGCTGACATAGGATTCGATCACCAGCCGGCTGACCGACCGGCCGAACCAGCCGGCCGGATCCGCCGCCAGCACGTCCCGCGACACCGAATCGGGTACCAGCACGCCATCCGCATAGCGTCCGGAGACCATCACGGCCTGGCCGATGTCCAGGCGCGATCCTGGCCGCAGCGCCAGAGTGCCGATGCGCGGCGCCCCGGCGGTGCCGGTCAGCATCCCGTGCACGGTGACGCGGCCGGGCTCGCGCCGGTCGAAGCGGGTGGCGACGATACCGCCATCCGGGCCGGCCAGGCCGCTCACCGCCACCCAGTCGCCGACCTTGGGCGTGGCCGCATCGCCCCAGACCTGGCCGGCGACGGTGACGCGCTGCCCGGCGACGCGCAGCACGCTGCCGTTCGACTCCACCGCCTCGACAGGGCCGGAGACCTCGTGGCGGATGGCGATGCTGCGGGCGTCGAGGCGCGAGCCGCTGCCCGCCGCGGTGACCACCGCCACCTGGCCGACCTTCAGGGCGTCGCCGCCGGGGGCGCTGTGCCCGTCGATCCGCACCGGCGTCGCCGCGTCGAACTCGACCTCGATGCCGTTCACCCAGATGCTGCCGAAGCCGGTGATGACGCCGACGATGCCGGTGCCGCCCATGCCACGGTCCTCGACCGGGCCGGAGGTGATGCCGGTGCCGCCGATGCCGCGGTCGGCGACCGCCTGCGTCGCCGTCGCCGGCGCAGCCGGGCGGTCACCGGTCCCGCCGGAGGAGCAGGCGGTCAGCAAGGCGAGAGCCAGGAATCGCATGCGGCTCGTCACGGCGCCGTCTCCTCGTCGACCGAATCATCGTCGACATACACGTAGACACCCAGGTTGATCCGCCGCAGCGGCGTGCCGGTGCCTGCCGTCTTGTCGTCGGCCTCGGCCATCGCCAGCGCGATACGGTTGACATCGGTCAGCAGCTGCTGCGCGGCGTCCCGGGCCGTGGCCTCCAGCTGCGCCACCGTTTCCGGCCGCAGCCGGTCGTAATGCATGCTGCGGTCGAAATACGGCGCCGGCCCGTCGGTCGCCACATTCGCGGCCGCGGCGGCGATGTGGTCGTGCAGGTTGCGGGCGAAGTAGAACAACTGCTCCTCCCCGCCCGGCCGTGGGATGAAGGCGGCCCGGCTCAACTGCACGCGGCCCTCCGGGTCCAGCGACACGATCTCCTGGCCGATCCAGTCGTCCAGCACCGAACGGGCCCGGACGTCCTTGGTGACCGATTCGACCAGACCTTCGAACGACGCCTCGCCGGCGCTGCGGGCCGTGCGCGGCAGGGGCAGGGGCCCGTCGGCATCCGCATAGGGCGGTGCGCCCAGCCAGCGGGCGATGATCTGGCTGCCCAACGTCACCACCGCCGGGATCTCGCCGGCCTCGGGGGCCTCGGTCCGCAGCCGGCGGATCTCCTTCCGGTGCACGCCGGTCAAGAGGCTGATGCGGCTGTCGGTCTGCGCCTTCGGATCCGGCAGCAGGTCGTGCGCGGCGACATCGACATACAGGCCGCGCAGCAGGTCGGCCAGGACCGGAAAGGTCACGCCGCTACGAATCAACAGCCGCACCAGCGGCCGCAGCAGGCGCGCCAGCGGCTTGATCAGGGCCTGGGGGGAAGGGGGTTGGGAGGGCGGCATTCTCGGGCGTGTGCATGGATTCAGCCGGACTGTAGCACGGCAAGGATGTGGGAAAAATACCCACAAATTAGCGAATTCATTTGACGCGGGCAAAAATCCCACAGATTTTTCGTGGGACAAATTCCCACAAATTAGGAGCGATCATGCAAGCGCTGGAGCCGACCATCACCCGAGAGGCCTTGCCGCCCCTCACGGCGGAAGGCAGTCCATACGGTGCGGCAGGCCGGGACGTGATCCGCCGGATCGCGGTGACCGCATTCGTGATCGCAGCGATGACTGGCGTCGGGCTGATGCTCATGGACCTCGCCATCGACAAGCTGTCGAGCCTGTCCTTCCTCCGACTGTCAGGCCTGTTCTGAGGAGCGACTGATGTTGCAGCCGATCCTGCTGATGCTGCCGTGGATCGAGATGGTTCTGCGGTCGCGCGTCCCGCTCCGCCGCGGGCCGCCACTGCAGTCGCCGGCCGCGACTCCGGCGGAGCGCCGGCCATGATGGAGGGCCTGATCGTCTGGGCCGCCCTTGGCCCGGTCCTGGCGTTCGTCGGCGGAATGGTCGTCGTGGCCTGGTGCGATGACGAGGAGGACAAGGATCTCCCGCTGTTGGACTATCTCCACCGGACCGATGGAAGCAGCCGATCCGCCGGAAGCCCGCTGTCCTGCCAGGCCGCCGGACTCTCCGCATGTCGTCCGGCGCGATCCTGCCTGCAATGCGGACGGAGGGAAGAATGGCCGTGACCGTCGCCCTCATCCTCTGGGCGGTCATCGGTCCCTCGCTGGGGATGGTGGTGGGCGCGGCCTTCGCGTCCCGCCATCCCGACGAAGAGCGAAAGCCGCAGGCCGAAATCACCGGCCGCTCGCCGGACAGCGCCCTGCCACCGGCGCCGGCCCCCGCTAGTCTTTGATCTCCGCCGGCTCGGCGGCGTCGCCCGGCGCTGCCGTCGCCGTCTGCAGCCCGGCCAGCCTCCGGGCGACGCTGGCCGCGGTCTCCTGCTCGATGGCGCGGAACTGCTCGACCAGCCACTGCCCGAACGGCGTCAGGGCGGCGCCGCCACCCTGCGGGCCGCCGTGCCGGGTCTCGATCACCTTCTCGCGGAAGCAGCCGTTCAGGCTGTCGATCAGCAGCCAGGCGCGGCGGTAGGACATCCCCATCGCCCGTCCGGCGGCGGAGATCGAGCCGGTCTCGGCGATGTGCTCGAGCAGCCCGATCTTGCCGGGGCCGAGTTGCCGGTCCGGGCCGGCGGGGTCGAAGTCGATGCGGATGCGCAGTCGGGGCATGGTGTGCCATGATACGGGCAGGCGGGGCCGGGGGGAACTCGGCACCGCAGTCTCCGTTGAGATTGAAGGCGACCAGGGAGGCCACGATGTCTGCTGCCGAGCCGCGCCAGGCCGGGCCGGTGCCGGACGACAAGGTCGACGAGGCGGTCGAGGAAAGCTTCCCGGCCAGCGATCCTCCGGCCTATCCGACGGCCGCGACCAGCGGCGCCCCCAGCCATGATGCCCCCAGCCATGAGGCCGAGCCGAAGCGCAACGCCCCGGTGGTCGCGATCATCGCCGTGGCGGCGGTGATCCTGCTGCTGTGGCTCCTGTTCGGGTGACTGACGCTCTGCCGATCCACCCTCAACTGTCATGCCCGGGCTTGACCCACAGGTGTCCGGCACGAGAATTGCTCGATAAGGTGCATGGTGTTGATTCTACTCAGTCTCGAGCATCTGGCCGGTGTTCGAGACATGAAATAGGAACCAGCACCATGCCGCACCACAATAGCGTCCTCCACGATCTGCTGAAGCCCCTTTCCTGGGGTTTGCTCGATCGGCTCGCGGCCCGGCACGGGAGCGATGCGGACGGGCGCGACCTGACCACACGCGGGCATCTCGTCGCGCTGC
>Ga0209025_1000217_pt1 | contig 137909 bp, 118 predicted proteins | sample AraplaMF_Col_mLB_FD_184256 | JGI IMG/M metagenome (GOLD analysis project Ga0209025, IMG submission 184256) | Arabidopsis root microbial communities from the University of North Carolina, USA - plate scrape MF_Col_mLB (SPAdes) (version 2) | ecosystem: Host-associated > Plants > Roots >...
CGGTGATCGAGCAGAAGGTGCAGCCGCCGAAGCAGCCGCGCATGATGTTCACGCTGAAGCGGATCATTTCCCACGCGGGGATCTTGGTCGCGCCGTCGTGGCTGCCGTTCTCGTCGGCGTAGCGCGGGTGCGGGCTGCGCGCATACGGCAGGTCGAACACATGGTCCATCTCGGCCGTGGTGAGCGGGATGGGCGGCGGGTTGATCCACACGTCGCGCGCCGTGGCGCCCTCGCCATGCGCCTGCACCAGCGCGCGGGCGTTGCCGGGGTTGGTCTCCAGGTGCAGCACGCGGTTGGCGTGCGCGTAGAGCACCGGGTCGCTGCGCACCTGCTCGTAGGAAGGCAGGCGGATCACCGAGCGGTCGCGCGGCGGAACCTTGATCCTCGTGCGCGACGCCAGTGCCGGATTGGGCATGAAGGTCAGCGGCTTGATCGCCGGATTGACCGCCGCGGAGCCGGCCGCTTCCGCAGCCTGCGCCACGGCCTGTGCCTCGTCTTCCTTCGCACAGGTGGCGCCGTTGGCTTTGGCCTGGTCCGACACCATCAGGTACGGATTGACGTGCGCCTCGACGCGGCCCGGCTCGTCCACGCTGGTGGAATTGATTTCGAACCAGCCCTCGGGCGTTTCGCGCCGCACGTAGGCGGTACCGCGCACGTCGGTGATCTGCTGCACCGGCTCCTTCGCGGCCAGGCGGTGCGCGATCTCGACGATGGCGCGCTCGGCGTTGCCGTAGAGCAGCAGGTCGCACTTCGAATCGACGACGATGGAGCGGCGCACCTTGTCCGACCAGTAGTCGTAGTGGGCGATGCGGCGCAGCGAGCCTTCGATGCCGCCGAGGATGATCGGCACGTCGTTCCAGGCTTCCTTGCAGCGCTGCGAGTACACGATGGCCGCGCGGTCGGGCCGCGAGCCGCCGATGTCGCCGGGCGTGTAGGCGTCGTCGCTGCGGATCTTCCGGTCCGCCGTGTAGCGGTTGATCATCGAATCCATGTTGCCGGCGGTCACGCCGAAGAACAGGTTCGGCCTGCCGAGCGCCTTGAAAGGCTCGGCGCTCTGCCAGTCGGGCTGGGCAATGATGCCCACGCGGAAGCCCTGCGCCTCCAGCATGCGGCCGATCACCGACATGCCGAAGCTGGGGTGGTCGACGTAAGCGTCGCCCGTCACCACGATGATGTCGCAGCTGTCCCAGCCGAGCGCTTCCATCTCCTTGCGCGTGGTCGGCAGGAATTTGGCCGTGCCGAAACGGGCCGCCCAGTACTTGCGGTAGCTGGTCAGCGGCTTGGCGGCACGCGCAAAAAAGGAGACGTCGACGGGAGCGTTCATCGGTGGGAGTAGACAGCGCTGGAGCGGCGCTGTGGTGGGCAACCCTCGATTTTAGGGTTTTCCAGCATCCCTGTCGCGGCAAACATCCGGTGACCGGGCGCTTCCAGGGTCTCAATTGATTGCCAAAGTCAATTAATTGAATGACAATGGCAACCATGTCCACGCCATCGCCCACCGTCGATGCCGCAGCCGTGAAGGCAATCCGGCAGTTCAACCGCTTCTACACGCGCCGGATCGGCGCCCTCGATCCCTACCTGGGCAGCGAGATGTCGCTGACCGATGTGCGCGTGCTGTACGAGCTGGCGCACCGCGAAACAACCGTTGCGAGCGAGATCGGCCGCGACCTCGGGCTCGACGCGGGCTATATGAGCCGCATCCTGCGCCGCTTCGAGGCCGAAGGCTGGCTCACGCGGGCGCCGCACCCGCGCGACGCCCGCCAAAGCGTGCTGCGCCTGACCGAAGCCGGCCACGCCGCATTCGCGCCCCTGCAGCAGAAATCACGCGACGAAGCGGCCGCACTGCTCTCGTCGCTCGCCCCGGCCCAGCGGCAGCAGCTGGTTCAGGCGATGGGCACGGTGCAGTCGCTGCTCGAGCCTGCAGCCACTCCCGCCAAGCCCCAGGCCGTGATCCTGCGCGACCCGGCGCCCGGCGACATCGGCTGGGTGGTGCAGCAGCACGGCGAGATCTATGCGCGCGAATACGGCTGGGACAGCAGCTTCGAGGCGCTGGTGGCGGGCATCGCGGGGGAGTTCCTGCTCAAGTTCCAGCCCGAATGGGAGCGCTGCTGGATCGCCGAACTCAACGGCGAGCGCGTCGGCGCGATCTTCGTGGTGCGCAAGTCGGCGAGCGTGGCGCAGCTGCGCCTGCTGATCCTGGCACCGGCCGCGCGCGGGCTGGGCCTGGGCGGCCGGCTGGTCGACGAATGCATCGCCTTCGCGCGCCGCAAGGGCTACAAGAAGATGGTGCTGTGGACCAACAGCTGCCTGCTGGCCGCGCGCGGCATCTATGCCAAGCGCGGCTTCCAGCTCACCAAGGCCGAGCCGCACGAGAGCTATGGCCAGCAGCTCGTGGGCGAGACCTGGGAGTTGAAGCTGTAGTAGCGCCTGTCTTGCTCCTTCCCCCTCCGGGGGAAGGCTGGGATGGGGGCAGGCAGAGCGTTGGAAATTGGCGCCGTCGCGCCCCCCCCGGGCCCTCCCCCAGAGGGGGAGGGAGAAATTCACTGCATGAACCAGCCGTGGCTCACGACGAGCGACTGGCCGGTCAAGGCGTTGGTCGGGAAGCCCGCAAACAGCAACGCCACGCGCGCTACGTCTTCGGTGGTGGTGAATTCACCATCGACTGTTTCCTTGAGCATCACGTTCTTGATGACTTCCTGCTCGCTGATGCCCAGCGTTTTGGCCTGCTCGGGAATCTGCTTCTCGACCAGCGGCGTGCGCACGAAGCCCGGACAGATCACGTTGGCGCGCACGCCATGCCTGGCGCCCTCCTTCGCGACCGTCTTGGCAAGGCCGATGAGGCCGTGCTTGGCCGTCACGTAGGGCGCCTTCAGCAGCGAGGCCTCCTTCGAATGCACCGAGCCCATGTAGATCACGCTGCCGCCGCGGCCCTGCGCATACATGTGCTTCAGGCAGGCCTTGGTGGTGAGGAAGGCGCCGTCGAGATGGATCGCGAGCATCTTCTTCCAGTCGGCAAAGCTGAACTCCTCGACCGGATGCACGATCTGGATGCCGGCATTGCTGACCAGGATGTCGATGCCGCCGAAGGCTGCGGCGCCCTCCTCGACCGAGGCGTTGACCTGGTCTTCGTTGGTCACGTCCACGGCCACGCCGATGGCCTGCGCGCCCGTGGCCTTGAGTTCGGCGGCCGTGGCGTCGGCCGCCTCCTTGTTGAGGTCGGCGATGATGATCTTGGCGCCTTCCTGCGCGAAGAGGATGGCAATTTCCTTGCCGATGCCGCTGGCCGAGCCGGTGATGTAGGCGACCTTGTCCTTGAGTTGCATGGTGAATGTTCCTTGAGGGTTGGATTGAAAAGAAAACAGCAGGAAATCAGCGCGACAGGCCCGGCCGCTTGACGCGCCCCGAGCCATGCTCGCCGAGGTCGAAGGTGGTCACGCCGCTCACGGTCGCATCGCTGCGCAGGGTTTCGGGATGCGCCAGCGTCTTGCGCATGTCGCGCGCGCCCGACTCCCAATGCTCCTCGACCGCGGCGCGCGAGAACTCGTAGTCCTTCGACTCGAGCTCGTAGGGCTTGTCGCGGTAGATCAGGTGAAAGATGTCGATGGGCTCGTGGGTCAGTTCGGCCTGCACCGCGATCACGCTCGGGTCCTTGCGCAGGTGGGGCGGCAGCTTCGAGATCAGGTCGGCGATCGCCTGCTGCAGGTTCATGTTGGCGGCCATCGCATCGGTGTTCATGCGGGTGCGGCTCGAGTAGGTGATGTCCTTCTGCCGCTCCATCACCTCCGAGAGCGTCTGCGGCATGTCGCCGCGCGCGCTGAACAGGTCGACCTGCAGCACCACCAGCGGCTCGGAGCGCGGGTGCATGTCGAGCACGTACTGCAGCGGCGTGTTCGAGACGATGCCGCCGTCCCAGTAGTCGTCGCCGTCGATGGAGACCGGCGCAAAGCCCGGCGGCAGCGCACCGCTGGCCATGATGTGCTCGGGGCCGATGCGCTGGCGCGTGTTGTCGAAGTACACCGAGTTGCCGGTGCGCACATTGACGGCCCCCACGCTGAAGCGCGCCTCGCACGCATTGATGCGATCGAAATCGACCAGGCGCTCGAGCGTGGCCTTGAGCGGCGAGGTGTCGTAGTAGCTGAGCAGCGGCGCCGCACCGCCCATCAGCAGGGTCGGCGAATACCGCGGCTCGAAGAACCCCGGAATGCCGACCAGCGAGGCCATGGTGGCGCTCCACTGGTTCTGCGTGGCGCGATCGCCCAGCCACGACGGCAGGCGCTGCGCAGGCCCGGAAGACACCAGGTGCCAGAACTCGCGCAGCTTGTCGACCCGCTGCGCGGGCGCATTGCCGGCAATCAGCGCCGCATTGATGGCGCCGATGGAAACGCCCGTGATCCAGTGCGGCTGCAGCGCGGTCTCGCTGAGCGCGGCGTACACGCCCGCCTGGTAGGCACCGAGCGCACCTCCGCCCTGGAGGACGAGGGCCTTGCGTGCATCGCGCATGTCTTCGCGGCGTGCCGCGAAAGTGTGGGGGGTCTGGGCGGCGGCACGGGGCTTCTTCGTTGTCATGGTGTCATTTGACACCAGCCCCGCGACACGAACCTGACCGCGGTCGTGCGGCCATCAGGCGCGGCGTGGAATCCTGCGGACGATCACATCTTGGGAAGCATCTGCCCGCGAATCTCGCCGCCCGGATTGGCCGCCGTGTGGATGTTGGCGTACCACTTGCCGGCCACCAGGTCGGCGGCTTGCGCGGGCGTGAGCGTGGCCTGGCCTTCGATCGGGCTGGCTGCGTTGGCGAACGGCAGCACCACGCCGGCATTCGCACCCGCCGCGGCAGGACCGTGGAAATGCGCCGCCGTGGCCGGACCGCTCAGGCCGGTGTAGGTGATCTTGTACTTGAGGACGTTGGTGTCCCGGTTGAGCCAGGCTTCGGCCAGGCCGCTGCCGCGGGTCATGTTGGGCGGGACCTCGCTGGCCGCGTTCATCGCGCCGCTGAAGCTGGCCGTGTTCGACTTCGACATCATCCCGCAGCCGACCAGCGCGGCACTGGCCACCCCGGTGACGAGGGCTGCGCGCAAAAAGGTGCCATATTTGGTCATGAGCTTTATCTCCTGGGTTGTGAAAGCGTCTACAGCATAGGCAGGCGCCGGGCCTTGGCTTGTCGGCCACCACCGCGTCTTTGCCTGCCGGCCACGGGCTGAAAGAGAATGCGGCGATGACCTCCCAAGCCCTCCCTACCGCTCGCGACGTGGTCGATTTCTGGCGCGAAGCCGGCCCCGACCGCTGGTTTGCCAAGAACGACGCGTTCGACGCCGAATTCCTCTCCCGTTTCTTGGCCGCCCACCAGGCCGCCGCCCGCGGCCAGCTCGACCACTGGGCCCACGACGCGGAAGGCACCCTGGCACTTCTGGTTCTGCTCGATCAATTGCCGCGCAACGCCTGGCGCAACAATCCGCACATGCTCGCCACCGATGGCCTGGCGCTGGCCGTGGCGCACAAGGCGGTCGACGCGGGTTTCGACCTGCAGGTCGATGGCGCACTGCGCCGGTTCTTCTATCTGCCCTTCATGCACTCGGAAGTGCTGGACGAACAGGAACGTTCGGTCGCACTCAATGCGGCGCTCGACGACAACACGCAGCGCTTTGCCCTGCTGCACCGGGACATCGTTGCCCGCTTCGGCCGCTTCCCGCATCGCAACCGGATGCTCGGGCGCACCTCCACGGCCGAAGAGCGGAAGTTTCTCGACGAGGGCGGATTCGCCGGATAGCGCGCGCTCAGTTCCCGGTGTGCGCCAGCGGCACGTCGCGCGTCGGCGAGGGATTCGCATCACCCGCGTCCTTCGAGTCCTTCATCGACCCGTAGGTGCGCGCATAGACCCAGGTGAACTCGGCGCCGAGCAGGAAGATCTGCGCCGAGTAGTACACCCACACCAGCACCACCACCAGCGAGCCCGCGGCGCCATAGCCCGAGGCCACGCTGCTCTTGCCGATGTACAGGCCGATCAGGTGCTTGCCGACCGTGAAGAGCAGCGCCGTGACCGCCGCGCCCACCCACACGTCGCGCCACTGCACCCTGGCGCGCGGCATGATCTTGTAGATCATCGCGAAGACCACCGTCACCATCGCGAAGCTGAAGACGAAGTTGACGGCCTGGGCCGTCGCCTCCCAGGCGCCGAACACCGGCGACCACCACTTGCCCAGCGCCGCCAGTGCCGCGCTGGCCACCAGCGACACCATCAGCAGGAAGCCGATGCCCATGATCATGCCGAACGACAGCAGCCGCACGCGCACCGTGTTGAAGAGGCCCTTGTTCTTCGTGCGGGCCGGTGCGCGCCAGATGCGGTCGAGCGCATCCTGCAGTTCGCCGAAGACGGTGGTCGCGCCAATTACCAGCAGGCCGACGCCGATCGCGGTGGCCACGATGCCTTCGGTCGGCTTGTTGACCGCCTGCAGCATGCCCTGCACCGCCGCTGCGCCCTGCTCGCCCATCAGGCCCGAGAGCTGCGCGAAGATCTCGCCGCGCGCGGCCTCCTGGCCGAAGACCAGGCCGGCCACCGCGATCACGATCAGCAGCAGCGGTGCAATCGAGAACACCGTGTAGTAGGCCAGCGCGGCCCCCATGCTCGGGGCGTAGTCGTTCGACCACGACGCGAAGGCCCGTCTGCAGAGATCGAGAAGCGCGCGCATTTGCATGAGCATGGCATGTTCCTGTCGTATCGCCCGCAGGCATGTCAGCCCCATGCCCGGCATGCTGCAGATCTGCCTACGATAATCGCTCCCACATGCACCCGTCCCCCTCAGGCGCGGCAGCGCCGCCAGACCATCCCCAGCCCCGGTCGCCACGCGACCTTTTTGTTTCATTCACCTGGCTCGCGCTGCAGGGATTCGGCGGCGTCCTCGCCATCGTCCAGCGCGAGATGGTCGAGAAGAAGAAGTGGCTCACGCCCGAGCAGTTTCTCGAGGACTGGGCCGTGGCCCAGGTGATGCCGGGGCCCAACGTGATCAACCTCGGCCTGATGATCGGCGACCGCTACTTCGGCCTGCGCGGCGCGCTCGCCGCCGTGGCGGGCATGCTGACCATTCCCCTCGTCGTCATCCTCGCGCTGGCCGTGCTGTATGCGCACTACGCCGCCAACCCGCAGGTGGCCGGGGCCTTGCGCGGCATGGGCGCGGTGTCGGGCGGGCTGATCGCTGCCACCGGGATCAAGCTGCTGCCGCAGCTGCGCAGGCATCCGCTGGGCTTTGCGACCTGCCTGGCGTTCGTGGCGCTGGTGTTCGGCGCGATCGCCGGGCTGAAGGTTCCGCTGGGCTGGGTGCTGCTGGCGGTGGGCGGCGTGGCCTGCGTCTGGACCTGGCGGAAGATCGCCCCATGACCATCGCCATGCAATGGCACGACTGGCTCGCCCTCTTCGGCCAGTACCTGCTGCTCTCGCTTCTTTCCATCAGCGGCGCCATCACCACGGTGCCCGACATGCACCGCTACCTGGTCGCCCAGCACGGCTGGCTCACCGATGCGCAGTTCAGCTCCTCGGTCGCCATCGCCCAGGCGGCGCCCGGCCCCAATGTGCTGTTCGTCGCGCTGATGGGCTGGAACGTCGGGCTCAACGCGGGCGGCGGCATCGGCGCCGGGCCGATGGCCTGGCTGCTCGGCTTCTTCGGCCTCATGGTCACCATGGTCGGGATCATGGTGCCGAGCACCACCCTCACCTACTTCGCCACCCGCTGGGGCCACCGCAACCGCACCCGCCGCGAAGTGCGCGCCTTCAAGCAGGGCATGGCGCCGGTGGTGGTCGGCCTGCTGATCGCCACCGGCTGGGTGCTGGCCGCCGGCAACCATGCCGGCAATGCGCCGGCCTGGCATCTGTGGCTGCTGACCGGCGTGGCCGCCCTGATCGTCTGGCGCACGCGCATCCACCTGCTCTGGCTGCTGGGGGCTGGTGCGCTGCTCGGTGCCGTGGGCTTCGTCTGACCCCTCCACCCCATCCTCTTCAGGAAGACTCCTCATGTCGCAACTTCGCCCGCTCGGCCGCTCCGGCCTCCAGGTTTCACCGCTCGCCTTCGGCGGCAACGTGTTCGGCTGGACCGTCGACGAGGCGGCCTCGTTCAAGCTGCTCGATGCCTGGCTCGACGCGGGCTTCAACTTCGTCGACACCGCCGACGTCTACTCGGCCTGGGTACCGGGCCACACCGGTGGCGAGTCCGAGACCATCATCGGCAAGTGGCTCAGGCACAGCGGCAAGCGCAACCGCCTGGTGCTGGCCACCAAGGTCGGCAAGCCGATGGGCGAAGGCAAGGTGGGCCTGTCGCCCAAGTACATCCGCGAGGCGGTCGAAGCCTCGCTCAAGCGGCTGCAGACCGACTACATCGACCTCTACCAGTCGCACGACGACGACGCCGGCACGCCGCTCGAGGAGTCGCTCGGCGCGTTCGATGCGCTCATCAAGGAAGGCAAGGTGCGCGCCATCGGCGCCTCGAACTACACCGCGCCGCGGCTGGCCGAAGCGCTGGACGTGTCGGAGCGCCTCGGCATTGCGCGCTACGAGAGCCTGCAGCCGCTCTACAACCTGTACGACCGCGCCGTGTTCGAAGACGCGCTGGAGCCGCTGTGCCTGAAGCGCGGAGTCGGCGTGATCAATTTCTACGCGCTCGCGGCCGGCTTCCTGACCGGCAAATACCGCACCGAGGCCGATGCGGCCAAGAGCGCGCGCGGCGCCAACACGACCAGGAAATACCTGAACCCGCGCGGCCTGCGCATCCTCGATGCGCTCGACAAGGTGGCACAGCAGTACAACGCCAAGCCGGGCCAGGTCGCGATCGCCTGGCAGATCGCGCGGCCGAGCGTGACGGCGCCCATCGCCAGCGCCACCTCCATCGCGCAGCTCGAGGAGCTGGTGGTCGCGACGCAACTGAAGCTCGACACGGGCACTATCGACATGCTCGACCGCGCCAGCGCCGAGACGGCGGCCTGAACAGGCCCTAGTGTGCTGTCCCGCTCATATCTAGCATAAATATTGCGTGTCCTGCGGTATCTTTCCAAGAGGAGATATCGCGATGGCAAGAGGAAGACCGAAGGCGACGTTGGTGCTCAGCGAAGAGGAGCGAGCGCAACTCGCGTCATTTGCACGCAGCCGCTCGCTGCCATCGGCGTTGAGCAACAGAGCCAAGATCATCATGTCCAGCGCGGATGGCGAGGCCAACAGCGCCATCGCCTCGCGCTTGCAACTCAATCCCGGCACCGTTCGCAAATGGCGCACCCAGTTCATCGAGCGCCGCATCGACGGCCTGTACAGCGAGGCACGCATCGGCAAGCCACGTTCGATCGACGACGAGCGACTGGCCGGGTTGATCAACACCACGCTGCACACCAAGCCAGCCAATGGGTCCACGCACTGGAGTGTGCGTGCGGTGGCCGAGGAGACGGGCATCTCCAAGACCAGCGTGCATCGCTACTTCAAAATGTTCGGCTTGCAGCCTCATCGCAGCGAACACTTCAAGCTGTCCACCGATGCGTTCTTCATCGAGAAGCTGCGTGACGTGGTCGGGCTGTACCTGAGTCCGCCAGACAACGCACTGGTGCTGTGCGTGGACGAGAAGAGTCAGTGCCAGGCGCTGGAGCGTACCCAGCCGATGCTGCCGCTGGGTCTGGGCTACGTCGAAGGCGTGACGCACGACTACGTGCGCCACGGAACGACGACGCTGTTTGCAGCCCTCAATGTGCTCAACGGTGCTGTGCTCGCCGAGTGCAAGCCCCGCCATCGTCACCAGGAGTTCCTGGCGTTTCTGCGCACCATCGACAAGTCAGTGCCTGTCCAGCTGGACATTCACTGCGTCGTGGACAACTACGCCACTCATTCCCATCCGAAGGTGCGTGCCTGGCTCGCCGCAAGGCCACGCTGGAACATGCACTTCATCCCGACCTACAGCTCGTGGCTCAATCAGGTCGAGCGCTTCTTCGGTCTGATCACGGACAAGACGATTCGTCGAGGCTCGTTCTCTTCAGTCAAGGACTTGGTCAACAAGATCGATCACTTCGTCGCCTCCTACAACCAGACCTGCAAGCCCTTCGCCTGGACCGCCACCGCCGACTCGATCCTCGAGAAGCTCCATCGGCTTTGCTCGCGTATCAGCGGGACAGCACACTAGCCGTCGACCGGGTTCAGCGGCGTCGCCAGGATCCGCTGGTAGAACGCCACGTCGAGCCAGCGGCCGAACTTGAACCCGGCCTGCCGCACCGTGCCGGCATGCGCGAAGCCCAGCCTTTCGTGCAGCCCGATGCTGCCGGCATTCGCGGCGTCGATGGCTCCGACCATCACATGCACGTCGCGCGCGATCGCCTCGGCAACGATCGCCTCCATGAGCATGCGGCCGAGGCCCGCGCCCCGGTGACCGGCCTCGACATACACCGAGTGCTCGACCGTGTACTTGTAGGCCGGAAAGGCGCGAAAGGTGCCGTAGCTCGCGAAGCCCAGCAGCTTGCCGTTCTCGTCCTCCACGCCGATCACCGGGAACCCGTTGGCGCGCTTGGTGGCGAACCAGGCCACCATGCTCTCGGGCGTGCGCGGCTTGTAGTCGTACAGCGCGGTGGAAGTGACGATGGCTTCGTTGAGGATGGCGAGGATGGCGCCGGAATGGGCTTCTTCGGTGCAGGCGATGAGGCGCATGGTGTTTCTTTCGTTCAATATAGGAGAATAATAATCTCATATGAGAAACACTTCATCGCCCTCGACGGAATCCGGCGACGGCAACATCGACGCACTCATCGCCACCCGGCTGCTGGCGCTGCGCCAGGCCAGGGGACTCAGCCTGGCCGAGCTGGCCGAGTTGTCGGGGGTCAGCAAGGCGATGATCTCGAAGGTGGAGCGCGCGCAAAGCAGCCCCACGGCCATGCTGCTGGGAAGGCTGGCCGCCGGGCTCGGCGTGTCGCTGGCCCAGCTCCTGACCGAGGAAAAGGAAGGCCCTCGAAGGCTTCGCACCAGGGCGGCGCAGGAAGTCTGGCGCGACCCTGAAGCGGGCTATCTGCGCCGCCAGGTCGCGGAGCGCGGCGCGGGCAGCGGCGTGGAACTGGTCGAGGTCGAACTGCCGCGCTCGGCGCAGGTCGGCTATCCGCGATGGAGCGGCAAGCCTTACCGCCAATGCCTGTGGATGCTCGAAGGCGCGCTGCGGGTCGACTACGGCGACGAGCGCTTCGAGCTGGCGCCCGGGGACTGTCTCGATTTCGGCGTGGACCGCCCGCTGGTCTTCAAGGCATTGGGCCGCACCGCCTGCCGCTACCTGCTGGTGGCCTGCCCGGAATAGCCGCGCGGTAGGCAAGCTCCCACATGCAGAGGCGATTCAGGCCGGTCCGGGCCGGGGGACCGGCCGGGATACTGCAAGGCATCGCAGCTTCCGGAGGAACTCGATGTCTTTCGTGCTTTACATGATCGGTTTTCTGATCTTTCTCGCCGGCCTCGCCTGGGGTGCCTCGGTGGCCGGCGTTCCCACGCTCTACATCAGCATCGGCGCGCTGATCATCCTGGGGATCGGCATCTTCAGCGCAGTGGCCCGCACACGCAGCAAGGATCCGTCCTGACCCGCTGAACCGGGAGTTCACACAGGCTTCACGCCGCACGCACATGGCGTAGCTAACTTCGCATGCGCACCGCAGACCGCGGTGCGCATTGCCTCAGTCAGCTGCCCATGCACTCTTCTTCCTGCTTCTTTTCCCCCCTCTCCACGTCATCCGCAGCGCCCTGTCCCGCGCCCGCCTTCGCGGCCGCCGGCGGTCTTGCCAACGCCAAGGTGGACCTGCTCGTCGTCGGCGCGAGCTTTGCCGGCCTGGCCTGCGCCCGCGCCGCCGCGCTGGCAGGACTCAGCGTGATGGTGATCGAGAAGAAAGCCAGCGCCGGCGCCAAGCTCCACACCACCGGCATCATCGTCAAGGACGCGGTCGACAGCGTGCCCTGGCTGGCGGAAGTGCCGCCCGCGCTGGTGCGGCGCATCGAGGGCGTGCGGCTCTACGCACCCAACATGCGGCACGTCGACCTGCACGCGCCGGGCTACTGGTTCTGGGCCACCGATGCGCCCGCGCTGCTCGACTGGATGGTGGATTCCACGCGGGCCTGCGGCGTCGACGTGCGGCTCGGCACGCTGTTCGAGCAGGCGCTGTGGATGAACGGCCGGTGGGAAGTCCCGGTGGCACAGGGACCTTGCATCACGGCCGCCTACATCGTCGGCGCCGACGGCCCGCACTCGCGCGTCGCCAAGGCGCTCGGCCTCTCGCGCAACACGCGCTTTCTCTACGGCGTCGAGCACGAGTACCAGGGCGCGCGCATGGCGCCCGACCTGCTGCATTGCTTCATCGACCGCCAGCTGGCGCCCGGCTACATCGGCTGGGCGCTCGAGGGCGTGGGCGTGAGCCAGATCGGGCTGGCGCGCCGCATGGGCCGCCACGACGCGAATGCGCTGCGGCTCGCCCCGCTGCTGCGCAAGATCGCGCCGGTGGTGTCGCCCGGCGATGCGCCGCCGGTCGCGGTGCGCGCGGGGATGATCCCCTGCGGCGGCGTGCTGCCGGTGGTGGCGCGCGAGCGGGCACTGCTGGTGGGCGATGCGGCCGGCATGGTGTCGCCGGTCACGGCCGGCGGCATTCACACGGCACTGCAGCATGGCGAGCGCGCGGGCGAGGCGGTGGCGCGCTTCGTGCGCGGCGAGGTGGGCGACCCGGCCACCTGGTTCGTGCGCAGCTATCCGCGCTTTCTGCTGAAGCGCTCGCTGCGCTGGGCCTTCGACAACTTCCAGAGCGACTGGATGTTCAACCATCTGCTCGGCACGCCGCAGATGCGGCGCATGGCGGAACTCGTGTACTTCCACCGCAAGGGTGGAGCGCTGCCGAAGGACTAGCGGGAAATCAGGCGCTGCGCTGCCGCATCGCCTCGTAGAGGCACACGCCGCTCGCCACCGAGACGTTGAGGCTCTCGACCGCGCCGGCCATCGGGATGCTCACGAGCTCGTCGCAGGTCTTGCGGGTGAGCTGGCGCATGCCCTCGCCTTCGGCGCCGAGAACCAGCGCCAGCGGGCGCTTCAGGTCGCACTGGTAGACCGTGCCGGGCGCGTCGTCGCTGGTGCCCACGCACCAGATGCTGCGTTCCTTGAGCTCGTTGAGCGTGCGCGCAAGGTTGGTCACCATGAAGTACGGCACCGTCTCGGCCGCGCCGCTCGCCACCTTGGCCACGGTGGCGTTGATGCCGGCCGCATGGTCCTTGGGGGCGATCACCGCGTGGGCGCCGGCCCCATCGGCCACGCGCAGGCAGGCGCCGAGGTTGTGCGGGTCGGTCACGCCGTCGAGCACCAGCAAGAGCGGCACGGTGCCGGCCTCTTCGAGGCCTTCGAGCAGCTCGTCGAGCGAACGGATCTGGGCGACGGGTTCGACCCGCGCCGCCACGCCCTGGTGGCCGTGGCTGCCGCTGAGCTTGGACAGCCGCAGGCCGTCGGCCTCGACCAGCCGCACGCCGGCTTCCTGCGCACGCGCAATGAACTGTTTCATGCGCGCATCGCGCCGGCTGGCGTCGAACAGAACCTCGAGCACCGATTTCGGCGCGGTCTTGATTCGCACGCCCACGGCATGGAAGCCGAAGATCACTTTGGGGGAAGACATCCCGTGATTATCCCTACCCCCAGGCTTGCCCACTTCGTGTGGCCTCCTACCCCCTGGAAGGGGGCAACACCAGCGGCCCGGCAGAGCCGGTTCCGCGGTGTTTCACGAACGGACCCAATCCGTCTTCAGGCGAGGGGCAGGCCGCTGCGCGCGCGGGTGCGCTCGTCGTGCAGTGCCTGCACCGCCAGCGCGTTGGGATGCACCCGCTCGCTGTTGCCCACGCTCTCCAGGTACTGGCAGGCGGCATGGCCCTCGGCGGCCTTTTCGTAGCGCGCGATCCAGGCGTCGCGCACCGGCAGCTTCTCGGGCGACACGGGCCAGACGCCCGGCCGCGGCCGCATGTGTTCGCCGATGCCGATGCGCCAGGGCTTCGCGCTCAGGCGGGCGCGAAAGCAGTTCTGGTTGCGGCACATGCGCGCGTAGACCTTGTCCACGCCCAGCGCCTGGAAGCAGTCGGCCACCGCCATGTCGGCCGGGTTGAAGACGTCGTGCATCGCCAGCAACCGGAAGCCGGCGGGCGTGCGATAGACCCGCAGGTGCCAGTCGGGGTGCTGGTGAATGAAGCGCCCGATGCGCTCGGCCGCGCGCTTCTCGGGTGCGGGGTTCTTGCTGGCCTCTCCGCGCTTCTTGGCCAGGCCGATGCGGTAGGCGACGGCGAAGACCACGATGGCGGCGATCAGCCCGCCCAGCCAGGTCTTGGCGGTCCATCCGCCGACGATGCCCGCGATCAGCGCCGGCACCAGCGCAAAGCCGAACACGCTGCCGCGCAGGGGTTCGTCGAAATCGATGTCGACGAACAGCACGTCGGGCGTGTTGAGGCAGCGCGCCCCGTAGCCGTTGCGGGTGATGACGCTGTCGCCCTGCCGCTCCACGATTTCCTCGCGGATCGGCACGCCGTTGGCGCCGTTGTAGGCCAGCTTGCGCTCGCGGCGCTCGAGCTTCTCGCCGCTGGCGATGCGGTCGAAGGCCTCGCGGGTGCGCTGGTCGGCGTGGGCCTGCGCGGCGATCGGGCTGTCGTCGGACCAGCCGTAGCGCTTGACAGTGATCTGCTTGCCCGCCACGCGCTCCTGGATGCGGCCTTCGGCCCAGAACTGGGGAACGATCATTGCCTCAGACCTTTCCGCCGAAATACAGCCAGGCCAGGGCCACGACCAGCAGGACGACGACGATCGGCAGCCACGTGCGGCCGCCGTTCGGTACCCGGCCGGGCTCGGCCATCGGGTGGCTCGGCATGCTCGACGGCAAATGGCCGAAGGCGCCGACCGCCGGGTTCTCGTGGTTGTCGACCAGCTGCTTGGCGGCGGCCAGGTCCAGGCCGGTGGCCTCGCGCGTGAGGCGGATCGCCTCGATCTTGTTGCCCTGCGCCAGGGCCGTGAGCGCGGCGGACGGCACCGCGGCGGGGCCGTTGCCCTGCATGCCCGTCGCTGTCTCGGGCTCATCGCGGCCCCAGTCGCCCTCCTGCCAGTCCGCCGGCCCCTGCTGCCGGCTGGCGTGGCGCTCGACGGCCTCCTTGGCCGACTTGAGATCGAGGCCCGTGCGGTCGCGCACGATCTTGATGGCCTCGATCAGCCTGCCGCGCTCCAGCGCTGCGACGGCCTCGGGTGGAAGCTTGTCCATGAACCTCTCCTCGTGTTGTTGTTCTGCTATCTGTTCGATAGCTCAGGCGGCTTGTTCGACGGTCGATTCGGGCGTTCTTTCATTGAGAACCACACGCCCGGCCTCGATGGTGATGCGGCGCTCGCAGCGCGACGCGATGCCGCGGTCGTGGGTGACCAGCACCAGCGTCGTGCCGAGTTCGCGGTTGAGATCGAACATCAGCTTCATCACCTGCTCGCCGGTGGCGAAGTCGAGGCTGCCGGTGGGCTCGTCGGCCAGCAGCAGGGCGGGCTGGACCACGAAGGCCCGCGCCAGCGCCACGCGCTGCTGCTCGCCGCCGGACAGCACCTTGGGATAGTGGCCAAGCCGCTGCCCGAGGCCGACGCGGCCGAGCATCTCGGTGGCGGCCTTGCGCGCGTCCTTGCGGTTGGCCAGCTCCAGCGGCAGCATCACGTTTTCGAGCGCACTGAGGTTGCCGAGCAGCTGGAAGCTCTGGAACACGAAACCCACGCGCTGGGCGCGCAGCGCGGCGCGCTCGTCCTCGTCGATGGCGAAGATGTCATCGCCCGCGAGCTTCACCGTGCCGCGCGTGGGCGTATCGAGCCCCGCGATGATCGACAGCAAGGTGCTCTTGCCGGAGCCCGAGGCGCCGACGATGGCGGCGGTTTCCCGCGCCCCCAGGGTGAAATCGATGTCCTGCAGAATGTCCAGCGTGCCGGTCGAATCGGTGACGGACTTGAAGACGTTCTCGACGGCGACAATGGCGACGGACGGGGGTTGGGACATGGAAAGGCTTTTCGTTTTGAATCGACGTGACTTTATCTTGACCAGTGCCGCGCTCGGCAGTGCGGGGGCATGGGCGGCTGCAGCACAAGCCCAGGGCACCCCTGCCGGCAAGCCGGTGATCCTGGTGCTGGGCGACTCGCTGAGCGCAGAGTACGGCCTGAAGCGCGGCGAAGGCTGGGTACCCTTGCTGGAAAAAAGGCTTGCCCAGCAAAAGATCGAAGCCACCGTGGTCAACGCCAGCATCAGCGGCGACACCAGCTCGGGCGGACGCGCCCGCTTCCCGGCCCTGCTGGCGCAGCACAAGCCCAGCCACGTGGTGCTGGAGCTCGGCGCCAACGACGCCCTGCGCGGCCTGCCGCTCGCCAACACCGAGGACAACCTGCTGCAGATCACCAGGGCCGCGCAGGCCGCGGGCGCGAAGGTGCTGATCGTCGGCATCCAAGTGCCACCGAACTATGGCGGCGACTACACGCGGCGTTTCGAGGCGGTCTTCTCCAAGGTGGCGAGCGCGACCAAGGCGGCCCTGGTGCCCTTCCTGCTCAAGGGCGTGGCCGACGCGCCCGACCCGCTCTCGCTGTTCCAGGCCGACCGCATCCATCCGACGGCGGTGGCGCAGCCTCAGCTGCTCGACAACGTCTGGCCTGAGCTGCGCAAGCTGCTGCCCAGGTAGGGCCCCTCGGCGCCGCCCAGAAAAAAGCCGCCGCAGGCGCAGGCCTGCGGCGGCTTCTTGAGGGGGACGCCAGGAGCGGATCAACCGTTCTTGGTGGGCAACTCGGGCACCGTGGGGGGATCGCGTTCGAGCGATGCCACGTCGGTCTCCGGGTCTCCGGGAGCCAGTCCGTCGCTGCTCGGGCTGAGTTTGCGATTCGCCTTTTCCCGAAGCTTTTCTTCCTTCTTCTTCTTCTTGGCCAGCTCTTTCTGGCGCTTCTCGTAGCCGTAATTTGGTGTTGCCACTGCTTCTCCTTGAGGCGAGACAGTCACGGTGACTGTGCGTCGCCTACTGTAAGCGATAACGGTGCGGTCTCAAGGTGCCGAACCGGGCGGCGTTTCGAACTCGAACACACCTTGCAAACCGGGGTAACGCTGGTGCATGAACCAGCCCATGGCACCGGCGCCGGCCATCATCGCGAGGACGATCACGGCCACCATCCAGCCGACATGCCAGCCCGGCGGCCAAAGGAAGATCACGGCCAGCACCGGCAGCAGCGCCCCCAGGGAGGAAATCCACATCCAGCGCCTCGGGCCCGGCATGGGCTCCCAGGTTTCCGGGTCGATGCCGGCGTCGATGAACACCTCGGCATCGAAGCGCAGGCGCGGCCGGGGCCGGGTCGCGAGCTGGATCAGTATCGCGCGCAGGAGCGCGGCCCGGTTGCGGAAGCGAAGGACGCGCGCCCCGTCGATGCTCAGGGCCAGCGGCAGCCTGATTTCCGCGGGCCCGGAGCCTCGTGCGGCTTGCTGGAAGACCAGCCGCTTGACGATCGCCTCGCTCGACACGAACTCGGTCTTCACGTCGTACGGGCCAGCGCGCGTGCGGCACACCTCGCGCCAGGCCACGGCGCGCGGCGCGGCCGGGTCGCCCCAGCGCATGCCCTGTGCATCGATCTGGAACAGCCCCTCGCCCACCCGCGGGAACTGGCGCAGCAGGAACCAGAGGCCGCCGCCCAGCGCCGCAACGAGCACCAGCCCCACAAGCACGACGGCCGCCTCGTTGCCGCGCACGTTGGCGCCGTCGCCCTGCAGCAGCACCGCGGCGCCGAGCGAGACCGCAATCAGCGCGAACAGGGCCACCAGGCCACCGAGCAGGAGCCGCGTGGCCGCCACGTCGGGCACGCCGTCCAGCGGGCTGGCCAGCGCCTCCAGCACATGCGCCGGAACGGTCAGCACGCGCGACGCGACGGCATCGGACGACGGCGGCGCCACGGCACGCGCGGCAGGCGACACGCCGTGGCGGCTCTTGCGCTGCTTTCTTGCCACTGTGCGCGGCAAGCTACATCCGCACCAGTGCCTGCTGCAGGTCGGCCCGCAGATCGTCCACGTCCTCGAGGCCGATCGAGAAGCGCACCAGCGTGCCCTTGTAGGGCCAGCGCGCCACGCTCGCGTCGCGCATCAGTCCGATGTCGTAGGGAACCACCAGGCTGACCGGTCCGCCCCACGAATAGCCGAGGCGGAACAGCTTCAGGCTGTCGCAGAAGCGGTCGACCTGCTCGGTGCTGAAGCGCTCGTCGAACACCACCGAGAACAGGCCCGCAGCCAGATCGGTGGCGCCGCACAGCGCGCGCCAGTTGGCGTGGCCGGGCGAATCCTCGAGCGCGGGGTGCAGCACCTGCGCGATCTCTTCACAGCCGTTGAGCCATCGGGCCAGTTCGCGCGCCGAACGGTCGTGCGCGGCATAGCGCAGCCCGATGCTCGGTAGCGAGCGCAGCAGCGTTTCCACATCCCCCACGCCGATGCCGAAGCCCATGCGCATGTGCGTGAGCTTGAGCGCGCGGTGCAGCCGTTCGTCGCTGGTGACCACGCTGCCCATCAGCACGTCGCCGCCGCCGCTCGGGTACTTGGTGAGCGCGTGCACCGAGATGTCGACACCCTGCCCCGTGCCGTTGAAATCGAAGGGCGCGAAGGCCAGGCCCGCGCCCCAGGTGTTGTCGAGCGCCGTCATCACGCCGCGCGCGCGGCAGACGGCCACCAGCGCGGGCAGGTCCGGAAACTCCATCGTCACCGAACCGGCCGCCTCGACCCACACCAGCCGCGTGCGGTGCGAGAGCTTGGCCTCCAGATCGGCCGGGTTCATCGCGTCGTACATGCGGTGGGTAATGCCGAAGTTCGCGAGTTCGCCGGTCGCCAGCGCCTTGTTGGGGCCGTAGGCGTTGTCGGGAATCAGCACCTCGTCGCCGGTCTTCAGAAAGGCGAACGAGACCAGTGCGATGGCCGCCAGCCCGCTCGGCACCAGCAGGCACTCGGTGCCGCCTTCGAGCGTGGCCAGACGCTCCTCGAGCGTGAAGGTGGTCGGCGTGCCGTGCAGGCCGTAGGTGTAGCCGGCCTTGGTCTTCCAGTCGCGTGCGCGCATGGCCGCCACGTCGGCGAAGAACACGGTCGATGCCTTGAACACGCCGGGCTGCGGCGCGGCGAAGGTGGCGGGCGGGGTGTAGGGGTGGTGGATCAGGGTCGTCGAAGGCTTGCTCATGTACCGATGCTAGCGCGCCCGTCACGCGCGGGGAAACCGGACACCCTAGACTCGCGGCCTCGCGCTTGCGCACAACCCACCAGGAGCCCGTCATGCCGATCACGAACCCGCAGCTGCAAAACCACCCGTTCCTCCAGGAGATGTACCGCGACGCGTACTTTCCCGACTTCCTGGTGGACAAGTGCAAGCAGATCCTGGTCGGCCTTTGCGAGGCGATCGAGGCGAAAAAGCCATCGGACAACGCCGGCCTGCTGAAGCTGACGCATGCCGCCACGGACGCGTTCAATGCGCTGGCCGAAGAGTTCGAGGAGAACGACAGCGAGCTGGAAACAGCCGCGCGCGAGGCCATCGCGGCGGACTTCGCCACCATCGTCGAGGCCTACGGGTTCGACATCGACACCGAAGAAGTGATCGCCACGCGCGACTGGTAAGCCGCGCGCGCCCATCGCACAATGCGCCGATGGGCAACAGCCTGTTCCAGCCGGAGTTCGCGGCATGCAGCTGACGCGGCCCCCTCCTCCTCACTTGCAGCCCTTCATCAAGCTGCTGTGGGCGTCAACGCCCGACAGTGCGCCGGCCGAACGACCAGGCGCGCGCGAGCATGTGCTGCCCACCGGCGGCATGCACCTGGTGTTCCGGCTTTCGGGGCCGCCGTTGAAGCTCTTCGGAGGCACCGACGACACACGGGGCCAAACCCATGGCTACGCGATCGCCGGCGGCACGCGCGCGGCCTTCTACATGCGCGACGTCTCGGTCGCCACCCGATCCGTCGGCGCCCAGCTTCAGCCCGGCGCCGCCCGCGCCCTGCTGGGCGCGCCCGAAGACGCACTGGCCGGCCGGCACACGCCGCTCGAGGCGCTCTGGGGCGCCCGGCAGGCCGACGACGCGCTCGAACGGCTCCATGCAGCGGGCAGCCTCGAACGACAACTGGCGGTCTTCGAAGCCCTGCTCGCCCAGCGCGCCATCGACTCGCTGAGCGCCGGCCTGCGTGGCCTGCACCCGGCCATCGCCGCGACGCTCGGTCCGCTCGCCCGCGAGAACCCGTCGATCGCCGGGCTGGTGACGCGCAGCGGCTACAGCCACCGCCGCTTCATCGCGCTCTTCCGCGGCGCCATCGGCCTCGGCCCCAAGGAATACGCACGCGTGATGCGTTTCGACCGCGCACTGGCGCTGGCCGCCGACCCGGCGCAGAACTGGGCCGACATCGCGCTCACCGCCGGCTACAGCGACCAGGCGCACCTGAGCCGCGAGTTCTCCGCGCTGGCGGGCATGTCGCCGCAAGCCTGGCGGCAGGCGGGGGCCGCGTCGCCGCGGCATGTGCCGGCAGCCACGACAGGTCAAATTCGTTCAAGACGGTAGCGGCGCGTCAGCCCAGAATCGGCGCCACAACACTGCTCCCTCTCTCTCTCCGAAAGGCAACCCTCATGGCGATCCACGAACTGTTTCCGTATCTCTGCGTCGACGATGCCGGCGCGGCCATCGACTTCTATTGCGACGTCTTCGAGGTGAAGGAGATCTTCCGCCTCACCGAGCCCAGCGGGCGCATCGGGCACGCGGAACTGGACTTCCACAACGGCGCGATCCTGATGATCTCGGACGAGTTCGCCGAGTACAACATCCGCAGCGCCAAGACGCTCGGCGGCAGCGCCGTCACGCTGCACCTGCATGTGGACGATGCCGACGCGGTGGTGGCCCGGGCCGTCGCGGCCGGCGCAACGCTCGACATGGCGCCGCAGGACCAGTTCTACGGCGAGCGCTCGGGGGTGTTTCGCGACCCCTTCGGCCATCGTTGGAACGTGGGCCACAGCATCGAAAAACTGACGCCGGAAGAGATGCAGCGGCGCTACACCGCGATGCTCACTTCCGGCGACGGATCGTGGGGCGGCTAGACCCCGGTCAGACCGACCACTTCTCGAGCAGCTTCTCGGCGCCGAGCGAGTCGTAGCCCTCGAAGGGCTGGTGGATCCACGGGTTGGTTGCCAGGTACTCGACCGAGTAGTCGGGCGTGAAGGTCGACAGCGCCTTGGTCCAGATCACCGCGCTGCGCAGTTCGCTGATCGGCTTGTAGTTGTTGCGCAGCATGTCCATCACCGCATGCAGCGTGTGGCCCGAATCGGCCAGGTCGTCCACCAGCAGCACCCGGCCCGCGATCTCGCCCTTGGGCGTGGTGATGAAGCGGGCGATGTCGAGGTGGCCCTGGATCGTGCCGGCGTCGGCGCGGTAGGAACTGGTCGACATGATCGCCAGCGGCTTGTCGAAGATGCGCGAGAGCACGTCGCCCGGGCGCATGCCGCCGCGCGCGAGGCACAGGATGGTGTCGAACTCCCAGCCCGACTGGTGCACCTTGATCGCGAGCTTCTCGATCAGGTTGTGGTACTCGTCGTAGCTGACGTAGAGATGTTTGCCGTCTTCGGTCAACATGGTCTGGATTCCTTCAGTCTTTTCTCATTCGTGGAACACCGCGGAACCGGCTCTGCCGGGCCGCTGGTGTTGCCCCCGGAAGGGGGTTGGCGGCCACACGAAGTGGGCAAGCCTGGGGGAGAACTTAGTCCGCGAGGTAGGGGTGGCGCATCATGATCGTGTGGTCGCGATCCGGGCTGGTCGACACCATGTGGATCGGCACGCCGGTGATCTGCTCGATGCGCTGCAGGTAGAGCCGCGCGTTGACCGGCAGCTTGTCGTATTGCGTGACGCCGACGGTGCTCTCGCTCCAGCCTTCGAGGGTCTCGTAGATCGGCGTGCAGCGCTCGATCTCGTCCGCGCCCATCGGCAGGATGTCGGTGGTTTCGCCGTCCAGTTCGTAGCCGGTGCAGAGCTCGAGCTTCTCGAGCCCGTCGAGCACGTCGAGCTTGGTGATGCACAGGCCCGACAGGCCGTTGACCTGCGCCGAGCGCTTCAGCAGCGCCGCGTCGAACCAGCCGCAGCGGCGGCTGCGGCCCGTGGTGACGCCCTTCTCGGCGCCCACGGTGCTCATGTGGTAGCCCGGGGTGCCCGGCGTGGCCCAGTCGAGTTCGGTGGGGAACGGACCGCCGCCGACGCGCGTGCAGTAGGCCTTCGTGATGCCCAGGATGTAGTGCAGCATGCCCGGGCCCACGCCGGAACCGGCGGCGGCGTTGCCGGCCACGCAGTTGCTGGAGGTGACGTACGGATAGGTGCCGTGATCGACGTCGAGCAGCGTGCCCTGCGCGCCTTCGAACAGCAGGTTGGCGCCGGCCTTGTGCGCGTCGTTCAGTTCGCGCGACACGTCGGCCATCATCGGCTTGAGCAGCACGGCGTGGCGCATGGCCTCGTCGAACACGGTGTCGAAGTCGACGGCCGGTGCGCCCAGCACCTGCGTCAGCACGTGGTTGTGCAGGTCGAGCAGCACGCGCAGCTTGGTCGCGAAGCGGTCGGGATGCTTCAGGTCCTGCACGCGCAGCGCGCGGCGCGCGATCTTGTCTTCGTAGGCCGGGCCGATGCCGCGACCTGTGGTGCCGATCTTCTCGACGCCGCCCTTTTCGCGGTAGGCCTCGCGCGCGATGTCGAGCGCGGCGTGGAACGGCAGAATCAGCGGGCAGGCCTCGCTGATGCGCAGGCGCGAACGCACTTCGACGCCGGCCTTCTCCAGGCCTTCGATTTCCTCGAACAGCTTGGCGGCCGACAGCACCACGCCGTTGCCGATGTAGCACTTGACGCCGGGCCGCATGATGCCGCTCGGAATCAGGTGCAACGCGGTCTTCACGCCGTTGATGACCAGCGTGTGGCCCGCGTTGTGGCCGCCCTGGAAGCGGACCACGCCCTGGGCGCTTTCGGTCAGCCAGTCGACCAGCTTGCCTTTGCCTTCGTCGCCCCACTGGGTCCCGACGACGACCACGTTTCTTCCGGTGGTTACGCTCATGCTCGTTCCATTGCTTAAAAATTCAGATCGTTCGGACATTCCACTGGCCCGCCTGCTCGACGAGCTCGCGGTCGCAATGGAATTCATCGATTTCGCTGCCGTGGCCCGGCAACACGCAGACAACCGTTTCACCGGCCTTGCGCAGTTGGGCGATGGCCTGGCGCAGTCCGGCCGCATCGCTCCAGGGCGCACGGATGGCGGCACGCAGCGGTCGCGCCGGCAGCACGCTGACCAGTTCGCGCACGTCGAGGCTGAAACCGACCGCCGGACGGTTGCGGCCGAACACGGCGCCGACCTCGTCGTAGCGGCCGCCGCGCACCAGCGCATCGGCGGCGCCCGGCACGTAGATGCCGAAGCGCATGCCGCTGTAGTAGGCGTAGCCGCGCAGGTCGGCCAGGTCGAAGCTGATCTGGCGTCCCGCCGCACCGCTCAGGCCCGCCGCAAGCTGCTTCAGGTCGGCCAGCGCGGCGCCCACGGCCGGTGTGCCCCGCAGGGCCTGGGTCGCCTCGTCGAGCACCGCCGCATCGCCGTACAGCTGGACCAGCGCGCGCAACCCGTCGCGCGACGCGACCGGGAAATCCTTGGTGAGCGCATGCAGCTCGCTCGCATCCTTGGCGGCCAGCGCGGCATGCACGCGGGCGATCGCGGCGGCATCGACCGGCACGCCGGCAAACAATGCGCGCACGATGCGGGCATCGGCCAGGTCGACGATCACGCCGTCGCGCAGGCCGGCGGCGTCGAGGCAGTCGAGCGCCAGCAGCAGGGTTTCGGTGTCGGCCTCGAGGCCGGCATGGCCGTAGATCTCGGCGCCGAACTGCAGCGGCTCGCGCGTGGCATGCGGGCGGTCGGGCCGGGTGTGGAGCACCGGGCCGCAGTAGCACAGGCGGGCCACGCCGTCGCGGTTCAGCAGGTGGGCATCGATGCGCGCCACCTGGGGGGTGGTGTCGGCACGCAGGCCCATGCTGCGGCCGGAGAGCTGGTCGACGAGCTTGAAGGTTTGGAGGTCGAGCGCCTCGCCGGTGCCCGACAGCAACGACTCGAGGTGCTCGAGCAGCGGCGGCATCACCAGCTCGTAGCCATAGCCACGGGCGGTATCGAGCAGCTGGCGTCGAAGTTCTTCGATGTGGCGCGCCTCGGAAGGCAGCACATCGGCAATGTGATCCGGGAGGACCCAGGCGGACATGGGGATCGGGGGCGTGGTTAAACCGGGATTCTACCGGGACCCGCTACCCCAAAACCCAAAGTAGTACCAAGCCCAGCAAGATGCTGCAAAGTCCGAAGAAACGGAGCTGGCCGTCGCGCAGCTGCATCAGCTGGCTGAAGCCGCGCCGCCATCCTCCCGGCGACAGGAAAGGCAGGATGCCCTCGATCACCAGGACGAGCGCCAGCGCGCTCCAGAAGGTCTCGGCGCTCACGGCTCCAGGAACCGGCTAGCGGCGGGGGGCGTTGCCCGATGTGCCCGAGCTTTGCATGGCCCGGAAGAAGTCGGACGACGGGTCGACCACCAGCACGTCGCTCTTCTTGTTGAAGCTCTGCTTGTAGGCCTCGAGGCTGCGGTAGAACTGGGCGAACTGCGGATCGCGGCCGAAGGCCTCGCTGTACGCCGCGGCAGCCTGGGCATCGCCCTCGCCCTTGATCTTCTGGGCATCGCGGTAGGCATTCGCCACGATCACTTCGCGCTGGCGGTCGGCATCGGCGCGGATCTTTTCGCCTTCGGCCGTACCGGTCGAGCGCAGTTCGTTGGCAACGCGCTTGCGCTCGGCTTCCATGCGGCGGTAGACCGATTCGGTGATGGCTTCCACGTAGTCCACGCGGGTAATCCGCACATCGACCACATCCACGCCCCAGGGCTTGGCACCCTTCACCACGGTCAGCACTTCGCGCTGCACGTCGGCCATCAGCGCTTCGCGGCGCACCGAGATCAGGTCGCGCACGGTGCGCTTGTTGATGTTTTCCTGGAAGGCATTGCGCACCACGCGGTTGAGCTGCATGGCGCCCGCGTTCTCGTCGAGGCCGACGTTGCGGATGTAGGCCTGCGGATCGCTGATGCGCCAGCGCACGTACCAGTCGATCACCACGCGCTGCTTCTCAGCGGTGAGCATGGGCTCGGTGTCGACGCTGGACAGCGTCAGGAGGCGCTTGTCGATGTACGACACGTTCTGGAACGGCGGCGGCAGCTTGAAATTGAGGCCCGGCTCGGTGATGACCTGCTTGATCTGGCCGAGGGCATAGACCACGCCGAACTGGCGCTGGTCGACCACGAAGAGGGTCGAGCTCAGCAGCACGAGCAAGACGAGGATCGACGAGGCGATGAATCCGATTCTGTTCATGTTCTTCCTGGCCTTTTTCAGCGCACGTCGCGATCACGCGAACGACCGTCGCGTCCACGGCTTTCGCCCGTGGGCGGGGTCACCGGGATCACCGACGACTGGGCCGGTGCCGTGCCGGCCACGCTGGGGCTGGCGGCATCGACGGGCGTTGCCGCGGCGGTGCTGCCGCTCAACTGCATGAGCTTGTCGAGCGGCAGGTACATCAGGTTGGAGCCTTGCTTGCTGTCGACCAGCACCTTGGTCGTGCTCGCGTAGATCTGCTGCATGGCGTCGGTGTACATGCGGTCGCGGGTGACCTGCGGCGCCTTGTGGTACTCGGCCAGCACCGCGCTGAAGCGGCCGGCATCGCCCTGGGCCTGCGCGACGATGCGCGCCTTGTAGGCTTCGGATTCCTCCTTGAGGCGCGAGGACGTACCGGTGGCGAGCGGCACGACGTTGTTGGCATAGGCCTGCGCATCGTTCTTGGTGCGCTCGCGTTCCTGGCCGGCCTTGAGCACGTCGTCGAACGCGGCCTGCACCTGCTCGGGCGGACGCACGCCGCCCTGCTGCAGGTTGATGCCGACGACCTCGACACCGATCTTGTAGCGGTCGAGGATGGTCTGCATCAGCGCGCGAACGCGCGGGGCGATCTGGTCGCGCTCTTCGGCCAGCGCCGCATCCATCTTCATCTTGCCGACCACTTCGCGCACGGAGCTCTCGGCCACCTGCACGATGGTTTCGGACGGCGACTTGCTCTCGTAGAGCCAGGCGCGCGCATCGCTCAGGCGGTACTGCACGGCGAACTTGATCTCGACGATGTTCTCGTCTTCGGTCAGCATGGCCGATTCGCGCAGGCCGGTGGAGCGCACGATCGCGTCGCGGCCCACGTCGGTCGAGCGGATCTGCGTGGTCACCACCACCTCGTGGCGTTGAATGGGGTACGGCAGGCGCCAGTTGAAGCCGGCGCCCACGGTCGACTTGTAACGGCCGAACTGGGTGACGACGGCCTGCTGGCCCTCGTTCACGATGAAGAAGCCGGTGCCCAGCCAGATCAGGACCGCCACGGCAACCACGAGGCCGAGGCCGAATCCTGCGTTTTTCATGTCGGGCCTGTAGCCGTTGCCGCCACCGCCGCCATTGCTGCCACTGGGACGGTTGCCGCCACCCTTGCCGCCGCCGAAGAAACCGCCGAGCTTGCGATTGAGATCGCGCCAGAGCTCATCGAGGTCGGGCGGGCCCTGGTTGGGGCCCTGGCCGCGGGGGCGGTTGCCGTTGTTGTTGCCCGAAGGCGGCGGCGTCGGTGCGCCCGGGGGATCTGCATCGGGGGGCCGGTTGCCGTTGGAGGACGACGGCTCGTCGCCGCGACCCCATCGGCCATCGTTCAGGTTGAACATGCCCAGAAACCCTCTCCGCGCTGGCTTTGCATTCATTCGCTTCGTTCTCTTGTCAGTGGCGGGATTGTGCCCAATCAAAGGGCGGCATCGTGCAATTCAGTGTCGGCCGCTGGGGTCATCGTATCGGCTACCGAGCCCGACTGCCGGGCCAGTTCGGCGCGCAGCAGCGGAACCCCCTCGCCGCTCTTGGCACTGAGGAAGATGCGGGGGACCTGCACGCCGTCGATTTCCATCTCGTCCTGCAGATGCAGCGGATGCTTCTCACTTTCAAGGGCGTCGAGCTTGTTGAAGACCAACAGTTGCGGAACGGTATCGGCACCGATCTCGCGCAGCACAGCCTGCACCTCGGCCATCTGCTCGGGGTAATGGGGGTTGGCGGCGTCGATCACGTGCAGCAGCAGATCGGCATCGACCGCCTCCTGCAGCGTCGCCTTGAACGCATCGACCAGGCCGTGCGGCAGGTCGCGGATGAATCCGACGGTGTCGGAGATCGACACCTGGCGGCGTGCATCACCGAGGTAGAGGTTGCGCGTGGTGGTGTCGAGCGTGGCGAACAGCTGGTCGGCGGCATAGGCGCGCGCCTTGACGAGCGCATTGAACAGCGACGACTTGCCCGCGTTGGTGTAGCCCACGAGCGAGATGTTGAAGGTCTCGCGCCGTTCGCGCTGGCGGCGCTGCGTGCCGCGCTGCTTCTGCACCTTGGCCAGGCGCTCGCGCGTGCGCTTGATCGACTCGTTGATCATCCGGCGGTCGAGTTCGATCTGCTTCTCGCCCGGGCCGCCGCGCACACCGGCGCCGCCGGTCTGGCGCTCCAGGTGGGACCAGCGGCGAACCAGCCGCGTGCTGAGGTACTGCAGGCGAGCCAGCTCGACCTGCAGCTTGCCTTCGTGCGAACGGGCGCGCTGGGCGAAGATTTCGAGAATGAGGAAGGTGCGGTCGTACACCGCGATGTCGAGCTGGCGTTCGAGGTTGCGCTGCTGCGCGGGACTCAGGGCCTGATCGAAGATGACCTCGCTCGCCTGGTAAAGGGCGGCAAGCTCCTTGATCTCGTCGGCCTTGCCGCTGCCCACGAACAGCGCCGCATCGGGCGCCTTGCGTTTGCAGGTGAGACGGGCGACAGGCGTGAGACCCGCGGTCTGCGCGAGCAGGCCGAGTTCCTCGAGTTCGCTGTCGAAATGGGGCAGCCCGAAATCGACGCCGACGAGAACGGCGGCGCCTTCCTGGCGGGAGATCAGTTCAGACAAGCGAAATCACGAATTGGGAAAAAGCGCGACGGAGGGACCTCCGCCGCGCTCCGCGCGATCAGGCTGCGGCGTCGTCGTTCTCGGCAGCCGAGAAGTTGACGGCACGACCCGGCACGATGGTGGAAATGGCGTGCTTGTAGACCATTTGTGTCACCGTATTGCGAAGCAACACGACGTACTGGTCAAAAGACTCGATCTGGCCTTGCAGCTTGATGCCGTTCACCAAGTAAATGGAAACCGGCACATGCTCGCGACGCAAGGTGTTCAGAAACGGGTCTTGCAGAAGTTGCCCTTTATTGCTCACGATATTCTCCGTGTTCAAGAGTAGTTGTTGGAGAGATGACCTTAACACAGGGTTTCTGCGCCGCAGCAATCGGGATCAAAAGCCTTGAGAAAATAACGGCTCTCAAAAGACGGAACTTCCGTTCCTGCTGCAACTCATCGGCCGCCATCGGCGGCCAAGCGCCCTTTAGCTGTCCTTGTCCGCAAATGGGTTTTGCGAGCTTTTGAACTGGATCCGCAAGGGCGTGCCCACCAGATCGAATTCCTTGCGGAAGCGCCCTTCCAGAAAGCGCTTGTAGGCGTCGGTCACATGCTCCAGCGAATTGCCGTGGATGATGATCACCGGCGGATTCATGCCGCCCTGGTGCGCATAGCGCAGCTTGGGCCGGAACATGCCTCCGCGCTGGGGCGCCTGGAACTGCACCGCCTCCAGCAGCAGCCGGGTGAGCACAGGGGTCGACATCTTGCGCGTGGCCGACTTGTGGGCCTGCGCAATCGCCTGCCATACCGGACCGAGGCCTTGGCGCTTGATGGCCGAAATGAAATGCAGCGACGCGAACTTCAGGAACGGCAGCCGGGTTTCGATCTGCCGCTGGATCTGCTCGCGCTGGTAGCTGTCGACCGCGTCCCACTTGTTGATGGCGATCACCACCGCACGTCCGCTTTCGAGGATGTAGCCGGCAATGTGCGCATCCTGGTCGGTCACGCCCTGGGTGGCGTCGAGCAGCAGCAACACGACGTTGGCCGATTCGATGGCCTGCAGCGTCTTGACCACCGAGAACTTCTCGATCGCCTCGAACACCTTGCCCTTGCGACGCAGGCCGGCCGTGTCGATCAGCTCGAAGCGCTGGCCGTTGCGCTCGAACGGCACCGAGATGGCGTCGCGCGTGGTGCCGGGCATGTCGAAGGCCACCAGGCGCTCCTCGCCGAGCCAGGTGTTGATCAGCGTGGACTTGCCGACATTGGGCCGGCCGGCCACCGCCAGCTTGATGGGCTTGTTGACGTCGTCTTCGTCCGCCTCATCGTCCGGATCGGGCAGGTTCAGCGGCTCGAGCGCCAGCTCGACGAGGTCGCGCATGCCCTGCCCGTGCGCCGCGGACACGCCATGCACGTCGCCGAAGCCGAGCTCGTAGAAATCGACCAGCTTGGTGCCGTCGTGCATGCCTTCGGCCTTGTTGGCCGCCAGCACGCAGGGCTTGCCCAGCCGGCGCAGTTCGTTGGCGATGTCGTGGTCTTGCGCGGACAGGCCTTCGCGGGCATCGACCACGAAGATCACCACGTCGGCCTCGGCCACGGCCTGCCGCGTCTGCTTGGCCATTTCCTTGTAGATGCCGCTGCCGGCATCGGGCTCGAAGCCGCCGGTGTCGATCACGATGAACTCGTGCTTGCCCAGGCGACCATTGCCGTAGTGGCGGTCGCGCGTGAGGCCGGCGAAGTCGGCGACGATGGCGTCGCGCGTCTGGGTCAGGCGGTTGAAGAGCGTCGACTTACCGACGTTGGGACGCCCGACCAGGGCCACGACCGGCTTCATGGCCGGCCTTTCGATGGCGCGGTTTTCATGGTCAGGCCTTGGAAGTGGGAGAAGAAGAAATTATTCAGGGCGATAGCCAAACACGCCACCCTTGGCAGTCACGACCACGACCGTGTTGCCCGCCAGGACCGGCGCAACGGTGATGGCGGAGCCATCGGGCGTGACACGATTCAGGAGCGCGCCGTCTTCGCGCGAAATGAAATGCAGGGACCCGGTGTCCTCGCCGATGATCAACGAGCGGCCCACTGCGAGCGGCGAGGTCAGGCCACGGTTCTTGAAGCGGGTCGATTGCCAGGCGCGCTCGCCATCGCCGCGGCGCCAGGCCGTGACGCTGCCGTCGGATTCGGTGCCGTAGACAAAGCGTTCGTCGCCGCTCACGCCGTCCGCACCGGAGGCCGGCTTGCTCCAGACGAGCGTGCCGCGCTGGGTCTCGATACATCCGACGCTCGCGTAATAGGCGCGTGCGCACAGGCTGTCGCCGAAGCGGCTGACGCTACCGGTCAGGTCGACCAGGCGTTCCACGTCGTTGGTGCCGCGCGGTGCCGCGATGGGCGATTCCCAGCGCGACGTGCCGTTGGCCGGATTGATGCCGACCAGCCGGCCGCCGATGCCCGCAACCAGGGTGTCGCCCACGGCGATCAGCACGCCCGACTTCCGGAGCACGAGGTTTTCAGCCGGGCGCTGCTGCAGCCAGAGGCGGCGGCCGCTCTGGCCGTCCCAGGCGCTGATGCTGCGGTCGGCGGTCTGCACGAACACGCGACGGCCCGCGACCAGCGGTGCGGTGAAGGCCTGCGCCGGCAGCTTCTGCTTCCACAGCACCTTGCCGTTCTCGATGGCGACCAGTTCGTTGTTGGTGGTGACGACCGCGGCCATGGCGCCGTCGCTGCCGACGCCTGCCGCCAGCGTGGCGCCTGCGCTCGCACGCCAGGTTTCACGGCCGGCACGGGCGTCGACGGCCACCACCGTGCCATCGCTGCCTGCCACGGTCACGATGTCGCCGCTGACGTCGGTGGTGAGCGGGAAGCTCACGGCCGGAATGTTCACGCTCCAGGCCTGACGCACGCCGAGCAAGGCGGGATTGGCGGGCAGTTCGGCCGGCTTCGGCTTGCTGGTGCCCGAGCAGGCGGCCAGAAACGCTACCAAAACAAGAGCAGAGCCCGCACGCAAGGCGGTCGATTCAGGCATGAAACGCTTGAAATTCATGATGCGGTCAGGAGGTTTTGGTGGCTGCAGGTGTGACAGTGATGGTGGGCGCCAGGCTCTTCGGGTCGACACCGACCGCATTGAGCTTGATCTCGACCAGGCGGCGGTAATCGGAGGTCGCGCCGAAGCCGGTCCAGGCCTTGCGGTACTCGGCCTGGGCCTCGTTGCGCTTGCCCTGCGCCATGTAGATGTCGCCCTTGCGGTCGGCCACCAGCGGTTCGAATTCCTTGGGAACCTTGCCATCGAGTTGCTTGAGGGCTTCGTCGTACGACTTGCCGTCGAGCAGTTCGGCCGCGAGCCGCAGCTTCGCGATGGCCTGGTAGCCCGGATCGACGGCGTTCTGCGCCACCCAGCCCAGCGCAGCGCGCGATTCCTCGGGCTTGCCCTTCTCGTACAGCGTCTTGGCGACCAGCAGGCCCGCCTGCTGCGCGTAGGCGGTACCGGCGAAGCGCTCCTTCATGTCGCCCAGCACGCGCTGGATGCGCTCGACGTCGCCGGACTGCGCGCTGCGCTCGACCTCGTCGTAGAGGGCCGCGGCCTGCGCAGCCTTGTTGCGCTGGAAATACTGCCAGCCGTTCCAGGCCACGAAGGTGCCGGCGGCAAGCAGCACGACCCAGGTGATCAGGGTGCCGTAGGTGTTCCAGAAATGCTTGAGCTGGTCGAGCTGTTCCTGTTCGTCGAGATCGAGATGGGTTGCCATGCGCTGTCAGATGTTGGGAGCCGGCGATTGTAGGGTGGCGGCCCAGGCGGCCACTTCGGCAAGCGGCCGGGCAGTTTGCGCGCCGCTTCCGTCACGCAGCGACTTGAGAGTCACTTCGCCGCGTGCAAGTTCATCGGCGCCGAAGATCAGGGCGTAGGTGGCGCCGCTGTTGTCGGCCCGCTTGAACTGCGACTTGAAGCTGCCGAGGCCGTCGGCCGTGGCGGCGTGCATCTGCACGCGCACGCCGGCATCGCGCAGTTGCTGCAGCGTGCGCAGCACCACCGGCATGGCGGCGGCATCGGGCACGACGGCGTAGACGTCGGGCGCCCGGACCGGGATCTGGGTGCCCTGCTCTTTCATCAGGTCGAGCACGCGCTCCACGCCGATTGCCCAGCCCACCGCGGGAGCCGGCTTGCCGCCGAGCTGCTCGAACAGGCCGTCGTAGCGGCCGCCGGCACACACCGTGCCCTGCGAGCCGAGCCGGTCGGTCACGAACTCGAACACGCTGAGGTTGTAGTAGTCGAGGCCGCGCACCAACCGGGGGTTGATGGTGTAGGCCACGCCGTTGGCGTCCAGGATGGCCTTGAGGCCCTCGAAGTGCGCCAGCGATTCGGCGCCGAGGAAATCCATCAGCCGCGGCGCCGACTCGACCACGTCCTTCATCGCCGGGTTCTTGGTGTCGAGGATGCGCAGCGGATTGCTGTGCAGGCGGCGCTTGCCGTCCTCGTCGAGCTTGTCGGCGTGCGCCTCGAAGTGCGCGATGAGCTGTGCACGGTGCTGTGCGCGCTCGGCCGGTTGGCCGAGGCTGTTGAGCTCCAGCCGCACGTCGGTCAGGCCGATCGCCTTCCACAGCGCGCTCGCGAGCAGGATCAGCTCGGCGTCGATGTCGGGCCCGGCAAAGCCCAGCGCCTCGACGTCGATCTGGTGAAACTGCCGGAAGCGCCCGCGCTGCGGCTTCTCGCGCCGGAACATGGGGCCGATGGCCCACAGGCGCTTGCCGCCGTCGTAGAGCATGTTGTGCTCGATCGCGGCGCGCACGATGCCGGCGGTGTTCTCGGGCCGCAGCGTCAGGTGGTCGTTGTCGCCGTACTTGTCCGAGCGGTCGTGGAAGGAGTACATCTCCTTCTCGACGATGTCGGTCACTTCGCCGATGCCGCGCACGAAGAGCGCGGTGTGCTCCAGGATCGGCGTGCGGACGTTGCGGTACGCATAGCGCCCCATCAGGTCGCGCACGGTGGCCTCGAGCCACTCCCAGCGCGCCGATTCGGGCGGCAATATGTCGTTCATGCCTTTGACGGCATTCAGTTTTTCAGCCATGAGTCTGCGGAGGTGTCAGGCCAGGGCAGCGTGTTCGCTGCCGAAGCGCTTTTCGATGTAGTTTTCGACGAGCTGGTGGAACTCGTTGGCGATATTGTCGCCGCGCAGCGTGAGGGCCTTCTCGCCGTCGATGAAGACCGGCGCGGCGGGCGCCTCGCCGGTGCCGGGCAGGCTGATGCCGATGTCGGCGTGCTTGCTCTCGCCGGGGCCGTTGACGATGCAGCCCATGACGGCCACCTTCATAGTTTCGACGCCCGGATACTTCGTGCGCCAGACCGGCATCTGCATGCGCAGGTAGTCGTCGATCTGCTTGGCGAGTTCCTGGAAGGTGGTGCTCGTGGTGCGGCCGCAGCCCGGACAGGCCGTGACGCTCGGCACGAACACGCGCAGGCCCAGGGCCTGGAGAATCTCGTTGGCGATCAGCACTTCCTGCGTGCGCGACTCGCCCGGCTGCGGCGTGAGCGAGACGCGAATGGTGTCGCCGATGCCCTCCTGCAGCAGGATCGACAGCGCCGTGGCCGACGCCACCGTGCCCTTGGTGCCCATGCCGGCTTCGGTCAGACCGAGGTGCAGCGGGTAGTCGCAGCGCTTCGCGAGTTCGCGGTACACCGAGATCAGGTCCTGCACACCGCTGACCTTGCACGACAGGATGACCTGGTTGCCGGCCATGCCCATCGATTCGGCCAGCCTGGCGGATTCGATGGCCGAGGTGATCAACGCCTCGTACATCACCTGCTTGGCGTCCCACGGTTCGGCGCGCTGGCTGTTGATGTCCATCAGGCTGGCCAGCAGTTCCTGGTCGAGGCTGCCCCAGTTCACGCCGATGCGCACCGGCTTGTTCCAGCGCATCGCGGCATCGATCATCTGGCCGAACTGGCGATCGTGCTTGTCGCCCTTGCCCACGTTGCCGGGGTTGATGCGGTACTTGCTCAGCGCCTCGGCACAGGCCGGATAGTCGGTGAGCAGGCGGTGGCCGTTGTAATGAAAATCGCCGATCAGCGGCACGTCGATGCCCATGCGGTCGAGCTGCTCGCGGATGTAGGGCACCTGGGCAGCGGCTTCGGGCGTGTTGACCGTGATGCGGACCATTTCGGAACCCGCGATGGCGAGTTCCTTGACCTGGATGGCGGTGCCGATGGCGTCGACCGTGTCGGTGTTCGTCATCGACTGCACACGCACCGGCGCATCGCCACCGACCGTGACGACACGCGGTCCCCAGACCACGCTGGCCTGGCGCGAACGGCGCGCCTTCGGTGCTGCCGATTCGATGGGTTGGGGCGTGCAGTCGGTCACGATGTCACCTCGAAACGCGCCACGCCGCCGCCGCGGGTGACAGGCTTCAGATCGTAGGGCTTTCCGCGCACCTGCACATCGACCGCCGAGGCCCGGCCCACCACCACGGACAGCGGCAGCGCGCCCGACAGCTCGACGGTTTCGCCGGCCTTCAGGCTGCGTCGCAGCAACTGCTTGCCGCCGGCTTCGGTCACGGTGATCCAGCACTCCTCGCGCGCCACGAAAACGAGCTGCTGGCTGCTGCTTGCGGCGGCGACCGGGGACGCCGCGACAGGTGAGACCGGCGCCGCAGGTGCAGCAGCCGCGGTCGTGTTGGCGTTGGCCACGGCCGCGGGCGCACCGCCGGCAGGCCCGCTCGGCGCGACGGCCTGCACAGGCACGTTCTCGGCGACAACGCCCGATGGGGCCGAGGCGGTCCCAGCCGCCGGCGCCTCGCTCACCGAGCCTGCGTCGGGTTCGCCGCGCGAGGTGAGGCGCGAGACGGACGCGCCGATCTGGTCGAAGACCGACTGGGGCAGCCAGAACAGCGCACCTGCGCCGACCAGCAGGAGCAGGACGACCGCCAGCAGGGTGCGCGACGGCTGCCCGCTGGAGCGGCCGCCACTCCCACTCCAGCGCGGGGTGCCGGACACGATGTTGGACTTGAGCGTGCGGTCGGCCGAGGCCAACGGCGTGTGCTTCGTATTCGGCAGCTTGGCGAGCACGGGCACGGGGTCGATGCGCAGGGCCCGGCAGACGCTGCTGGCCAGGGCCCGCGCGAAGACCGGGTCGGGCAGCGAAGCGATGTCGTCCGCCTCGAGCGCCATGAGCTTCTGCGGCGGCACCTTGAGCGCTGCCGCCACCATTTCGATATGCAGTCCGTGCGCCTCGCGCGCCTCGCGCAGCAGGTCGCCGGCCGTCTTGTGCGTGATGTCGCCGTCCTCGAGCGGCAGTACCGCGGAGGTCCCGAACTCCGAAACCCGTTCAGTCATTGAAATTCCCGCGCTCGTACGCTATTGCCTCCCGCGATTGGGGAAAGCGGCGCTGCAGTTGACCTCCCAACTGCGCGACGGCCTCGCGGTTGTTGAGCTTTCGCTCGATCTTGATGCCGAGCCACAGCGTCTCGGCGTTGGCCGAGGGGCTGTTGTTGACGCGGCGAATGTAGAACTGCGCGCGCGACCATTCTTCGCGCTGCGCCAGCACCGAAGCCAGGTTCAAGCCGACCACCGGATTGCCGGCGTCGATTTCGTAGGCCTGCATGAGGCTGCGCTCCGCCTGCGGACGCAGGCCGGCCCTGAGCTCGCAGACGCCCTGCGTCATGAGCGTCTTGGCGCGGTCGGTGTAGCTGGGCACGGCGAGCGCTTCGGTGAACTGCTGCGCCGCGTCGCCGAAGCGGTTCTGCTGGCACAGCAGCCAGCCGTAGTTGTGGCGGATGTTGGGGTCGCGGGGGCTGATGGCAATCGCGCGGCGGAAGCTGTCTTCGGCCATGCCGGCGTCCTCGAGCCGCATGTAGACCAGGCCGCGCAGGTTGTAGGCGTCCGCGTAGTTGGGGTCGGCGGCCAGCGCCTGCTTGATCTCGTCGAGCGCGACGGTGGTCTGGCCATGCTCGAAGTAACCGGAGGCCAATTCCATGCGCAGGCGCGCGCGGCGCTGCCGGTTGGTCTCGTCGGACTCGGTCACGATCTCGGTGCCCTTGCCCGAGCTGGTGTCGGCCAGGCTGGTGGTGGTGGTCCGCGTGTTGACGCAGCCGGCGAGCAGAAACGCCACGGCGACACCGGCAAAGCTGGCAGCCAACATGCGCTGCACGCTCGCGGTGGTCATCGGAAAGGCCATGCTCATCGCTTCAATGCTCCTGGGGGACGGTAGGGGTCTTGCGCATCGGATGCAAGACAACGGGGCGCTCCGTCGCACGGCGCTGGGCCATGCGCTCGGCCGCGCGGGTGCGGTCCTTGACGTCGCCGGCGAGCTGTCCGCAGGCGGCATCGATGTCGTCGCCGCGCGTCTTGCGCACGGTGGTCACGAGGCCCGCCTCGCTCAGCGTCCTGGCAAACGCCAGCACGCGCGGCTGCGGCGAACGCAGCAGGCCCGAGGCTGGAAACGGATTGAACGGAATCAGGTTGAACTTGCACGAGATGTTGTGGCTGCGCACCAGCTCCACCAGTTGACGCGCATGCTCGGGCTGGTCGTTGACGCCGTCGAGCATGCAGTACTCGAAGGTGATGAAGTCGCGCGGCGCATGCGCCAGGTAACGCTTGCAGGCCTCGAGCAGTTCGGCAATCGGGTACTTGCGATTGAGCGGCACGAGGTCATCGCGCAGCGCATCGTTGGGCGCATGCAGCGAGACGGCCATGGCTACCGGGCAATCGGCGCCCAGGCGGTCGATCATCGGCACGACACCGGAGGTCGAGACGGTGACGCGGCGGCGCGACAGCCCGTAGGCGTTGTCGTCGAGCATGGTGCGCAACGCGGGCACCAGCGCCGCGTAGTTCTGCAGCGGCTCGCCCATGCCCATCATCACCACGTTGGAGATGACGCGCCCGTCCTTGTCGGAACTGCGCTTCAGGTGCTTGCGCAGGAAATGTTCGGCAAACCAGAGCTGGGCGACGATTTCGCCCGTGCTCAGATTGCGGCTGAAGCCCTGATGCCCGGTCGAGCAGAAGCGGCAACCGACCGCACAGCCGGCCTGGGACGACACGCACAGGGTGCCGCGGTCGTCTTCGGGAATGAATACGGCTTCGACGGCATTGCCGTCACCGACGTCGAACAGCCACTTGATCGTGCCGTCCTTGGATTCGTGCTGCGTGAGAACCGGCAAGGCCTCGACGCGCGCAGTGGTCGCGAGCTTCTCGCGCAGCGACTTGGCCAGATCGGTCATCTGGGTGAAATCGCTGGCGCCACGCTGGTGAATCCAGCGGAACAGCTGCGTGGCGCGGAACTTCTTCTCGCCGAGTTTTTCGCAGAACGCGGCCAGCCCCTCGAGATCGAAGTCGAGCAGGTTGGCCGTGGTCATGGAATCGGTCGGCAGACGGCTTCAGCGTGCGTAGACGTTGAGGCCGGCGAAGAAGAACGAGACTTCGTTCGCTGCGGTTTCGGGCGCGTCCGAACCGTGCACGGCGTTGGCGTCGATGCTGTCGGCGAAGTCGGCGCGGATGGTACCGGCGGCTGCCTTCTTGGGGTCGGTGGCGCCCATCAGGTCACGGTTCTTGGCGATGGCGTTTTCGCCTTCGAGCACTTGCACGAACACGGGGCCGGAGATCATGAACTCGACCAGGTCCTTGAAGAAAGGACGCTCCTTGTGGACGGCGTAGAACTGCTCGGCTTCGTTGCGCGACAGATGCACCAGCTTGGCGGCGACGATCTTGAGGCCGGCAGCTTCGAAGCGGGAAACGATCTTGCCGATGACGTTCTTGGCGACTGCGTCGGGCTTGATGATGGAAAGAGTACGTTCGATAGCCATTGAAATGCTTCCTGAGCTTTGATTTTGAAGTGTTTTGTCACAACTGCAACAAGTTTGTTGCATCGCATGTCGACAAAGCCTCTGATTTTAACCGGCGCAGCCTTCGGGATCGGTGAAAACCCCGCGAAAGGCCGCGCCGTTGCGGCTGGCTTTCAGCGCCCGCGACGGCGTCCGCCGCCCGAACCGCCAAAACCACCGCCGCCACCGGGTGCCCCGCCGCCGCCACTGCGACGCCCCTGCCCTCCGCGCTGCTCCTTGCGCTGGCGCGAGAAGCTGTCGGCGCCGATGTAGCCCAGCGAGGTCTTCATCGGATCGGGCTGGTTGGCCCCGCTCGGCTGGCGATCGTCGCCCTGGCGATTGCCGCCGCCCTGGCCTTGCCGGTTGTTGCCGCCGGCATTGCCGCGGCGCCCCTGCGGCGGGCCGCCGTTGCCGCCACCGCGGTTGGCACGGCCAGCGCGCTCGCCGCGCGGCGGACGACCGTCGCCCAGCGGGTTCGGAATGGGGGCCTCGCGCCCTTCGTCCCGTGAATCGCGCATGTCGCGCGGCTGCTGGCCCTGGCCGCCCCCATTGCGGTTGCCGCGGCGCTTCTTGTTGCGGCCGTTGCGGCCACCGCCCTCGGGACCACCGGGGCCGCGTTGCTGCGGACCCGCGGGGCGCGCCGCCGCACCACCGGAGGCCTGGAACAGCGCACGGATGTCGCGCTCGTCGAGCTCCATCCAGGCACCGCGCTTCAACCCGCGCGGCAGCACCATGGCGCCATAGCGGATGCGGATCAGCCGGCTGACCGCATGGCCGACCGACTCGAACAGGCGGCGCACCTCGCGGTTGCGGCCTTCGGAGATGGTGACGCGGTACCAGCAGTTCGAGCCTTCACCGCCGCCTTCTTCGATGGTGCCGAACTGGGCCATGCCATCCTCGAGGCGAACGCCGTCGAGCAGCTTCTGCTTCTCTTCGCTGCTGAGCGCGCCCAGCACGCGGACCGCGTACTCGCGCTCCAGGCCGAAGCGCGGGTGCATCAGTTGGTTGGCGAGGTCGCCCGAACTGCTGAACAGCAGCAGGCCTTCGGTGTTCAGGTCGAGGCGGCCGACCGACTGCCACTTGCCCTGCTGCAGGCGCGGCAGCTTGCGGAACACGGTGGGCCGGTTCTGCGGGTCGTCGTGCGTGACCACCTCGCCGACAGGCTTGTGGTAGGCGATCACGCGCGGCGGCGGCGGCGCGATGCGGTAGCGGATGGGCTTGCCGTTGATCTTGACCTGGTCGCCGTACTGGATGCGCTGGCCGATGTGGGCAGGCTCGTTGTTGACCGAAATGCGGCCCTGGAGAATCAGCTGCTCCATCTCGAGCCGCGAGCCGAGGCCGGCCTGCGCCAGCACCTTGTGCAGCTTGGGCGAATCGGCTTCGGGGAGCAGCACGCGCTTGAGCGGCGGCACCTCGGGGCTTTCCTCGTCGGCATCGAACTGGCCCGAAATGACGTCCGCGAAGCGGATCGGCTCGGGCGGCGGTGCATTGCGCTGTTCGCGCTCGGCGGCACGGCGCGCACGGTCGAGGTCGTCTTCTTCCTCGTCGGGCTCTTCGTCTTCTTCCTCGTCATCGCCTTGATCGCCGCGATCGGCTTGCTCCGCGGTCCGCTCCTGGCGGGCCTCGACGGGGACCGCCTGCCGCTCCTCTTCTTCGGGCGCAGCGACGACGGGAGACACGGCCGCGGTCTCCGCAGGTTCGGCCTGCTCGACCGCCGGCGCGGCTTCGGCGTCCACCTGTTCGACGAGTTTCTTCTTGCGCGGGCGACGCTTCTTGGGCGCCTCGCCCTCGGCAGGCACTGCGGAATCGATAGCAGCATCCGCAACCTGTTCGGGCGCTTGCGCCTCTTTCTTCTCGGATTCAGGCGCGACCGGCAGCATGGCCGCGTCGTCGATGTCAGATGGGCTCATGAGGTTTTTCCGGAGGAACAGCGTGGGGGTCGACCTCGTCCTGGGACGCGGCATCGGGGTCGGAATCGGTAACGGGGGCGACTTCGGCGGGGAATTCGTCGGCTTCGGCCACATCCACGGAGGCCGCATCCTCGGTGACCTGCGCAGCAGCGGCTTCCACCGCTTCTGCCGCCACCTCGAGCGCGTCGCCAACCGGCAGCGACGCCTCCTCCGGCGACGATTCCACGTCGCCGTGGGCCGACGCATCGGCATCGGTTTCGGCCACTGCGTCGATGGGCAGGTCCGGCTGATCGCCCGCCGCCTGTTCGAGCGCATCGACCAGCGCGGCCTGCTGCGCGGGCGTTTCAATCAGCGGCAGCTGGTCGAGCGAGGCGAGGCCGAGATCGTCGAGAAACTGGCGGGTGGTCGCATACAGCGCGGGCCGGCCGACGGTTTCGCGGTGGCCGATCACCTCGACCCAGCCGCGGTCCTCGAGCTGCTTCAGGATCATCGAGTTGATCGTGACGCCGCGGATGTCTTCCATGTCGCCGCGCGTGGCCGGCTGACGGTAGGCAATGATCGCCAGCGTTTCGAGCGCGGCGCGCGTATAGCGCGGCGGCTTCTCGGGATGCAGGCGGTCGAGGTGGTCGCGCATCTCCGGCCGGCTCTGAAAGCGCCAGCCGCTGCCGACGCTCACGAGCTCCAGGCCGCGCTGCGCCCAGTCTTCCTGCAGTTCAAGCAGCAGCACCTTGATGGTGTCCACGCCCAGCTCGTCGTCGAACAGCACGCGCAAGTCGCGCACCGGCAGCGGCTGGCTCGAACAGATCAAGGCGGTTTCGAGAATGCGCTTGGCATCCGCCGTATTCATGGTTCGCGTTATCCGGGAAAAGGCGCCTGGTAGACGCTGGCTCACAAGGATGAAAGGAGTAGGCGTTGCCGGCACGCGGCGATTGCAACGCAAGGCCGGCATCGGATGGCCGGCGCGGCCCTCGGGCCGTCAGGCGCGATTGTAATCCAGCCCCCAGGCCTGCAGCGCCTGGACCAGGTCGGGCGGTGGCGGCGAACGGAACTCCAGCGGCGCTTGCGTGACAGGGTGCACGAACGCCAGCCTGAAGGCATGGAGCGCCTGGCGTGCCAGCCCCGCGGCCGGGGCGCCCCCATAGAGCACATCGCCGACCAGCGGGTGCCCGATCGACGCCATGTGCACGCGGATCTGGTGGGTGCGGCCAGTTTCGAGGGTGCAGCGCACGGCGCATCCCTCGGCATTGCCGTCGAGCCGCTCGATCAGCGTGCGGGCCGTCTTGCCCGGGTGGCGCTCCAGGTCGACCACGGCCATGCGCAGCCGGTTGCGCGGATCGCGGCCGATCGGGGCATCGACCTGGCGGGCTGCGGGGCCGACCCACGGCTTGTGCCCGATGGCCAGGTATTGCCGCTTGACCTCGCGCGCGGCGATCAGCGCCACCATGGCGTCCATCGCGGCCCGGGTGCGCGCCACGACCATCAGCCCGCTGGTGTCGCGGTCGAGACGGTGCACGATGCCGGCGCGCGGCAGCAGAACGGCCTTCGGGTCCAGCGCCAGCAGCCCGTTCAGGAGCGTACCGCTCCAGTGGCCGGGCGCCGGGTGCACCACCAGGCCGGCCGGCTTGTCGATGATGCGCAGGTGCTCGTCCTCGTGCACGGTGACGATGTCCATCGTCTCGGGCCGGAAGGCCTGGCTCTGGGGCGTGGGCCGCAGCTCGATGTGCCCTGCCTGTCCGGCGCGCACGGTGGCCGAGGCCTTGGTGAGCGTGCGCCCCTGCAGCGCCACCGCGCCGGCTTCGATCAGTTGCTGCAGGTAGCTGCGCGAGAATTCGGGCACCAGGGCGGCGAGCGCGCGATCGAGCCGTTGCCCATGCTGCTCCTGGCGCACGGCAAAGGCTCGCAGCTCGCTGGATTCGACCGGATCGGCCCCCTCTTCGGGTTCAACGGTCTCCTGAGGGTCGCCCAAAGGGCCGGTCGATATAATTGAGGGCAACTGTTTCACGAAAGCCGTATGTGATGTTTCGCGCCAAATTATCGGTCCCCGTCTGGATCGCGCTCAGCGCGGCGGCTCTGCTAGCGACCGGTTGCTCTTCCACCAAGGAAGACAAGACCGCAGGCTGGAGTCCCAACCGCATCTATTCGGAAGCCAAGGACGAAGTCGGCTCGGGCGCCTACGACAAGGCCGTGCCGCTGTACGAAAAGCTCGAAGGCCGCGCCGCCGGCACGCCGCTGGCACAGCAAGCCCAACTCGAAAAGGCCTACGCCCAGTACAAGGCCGGCGAAAAGGCCAATGCCATCGCCACGATCGACCGCTTCATGAAGCTGCACCCGGCCAGCCCGGCGCTCGACTATGCGCTCTACCTCAAGGGCGTGATCAACTTCAACGACGATCTCGGCATGTTCGCGTTCCTGACGCGCCAGGACCTGTCCGAGCGCGACCAGAAGGCCGCCAAGGAGTCGTTCGAGTCCTTCAGGGACCTCGTGACGCGCTTCCCCGAATCGCGCTACGCGCCCGACGCGCGCCAGCGCATGAACTACATCGTGAACTCGCTCGCCCAGTACGAGGTTCACGTGGCGCGCTACTACTACTCGCGCGGCGCCTACCTGGCGGCCATCAACCGGGCGCAGATCGCGCTCTCCGACTACCGCGAAGTGCCGGCGCTCGAAGAGGCCCTGTACATCATGGTGAAGTCGTACGACGCCCTCGGCATGAAGGACCTGCGCGACGACGCCCAGCGCGTGCTGACCACCAACTATCCGCAGAGCTCGTACCTGGCGAACGGCTTCCGGGGCAAGGACGACCCCTGGTGGAAGCTCTGGTAAAGCGCTAGTACGGATTCTTGAGGGCGTCGATGGCGCTCTCGAAATCCGATTCGCTTTCGAGCCGCCGCATCGGAGGCAGTGCCGCCAGCAACCGGCGGCCATAGCCCATCGCAACCAGCCGGGTGTCGCAAATCGCCAGCACGCCACTGTCGGTTTCGCGGCGAATCAAACGCCCCGCTCCCTGCTTGAGCGCCACGGCCGCCTCAGGCAACGAATAGTCGCTGAACGAACTGCGCCCCTGTGCTTCCAGACGCTGTGATCGGGCCTCGACCAGCGGATCGTTGGGCGGTGGAAACGGCAGCTTGTCGATCACCACCAGCTGCAAGGCGTCGCCCGGCGCGTCGAAGCCCTCCCAGAACGATGCCGACGCCACCAGCACGCAGCCTGCGCGCCCCGCACTCGCGCCTTCGCGAAAGCGGTCCATGAGCACGCGCTTGGGCAGCTCGCCCTGGACCAGCACCTCGGGCCGCACCTGCGCCTCGAGCAGTTCGAACTGCTGCTTCATCGCGTCGCCGATGGTGCGCAGCGCGCGCAGCGTGGTCGTCAGCACCAGCGTGCGCCCGCCGAGTTCGGTGGCGCCGCGCGCGGCCAGCTGCGCCACCTTCAGGCTGTGCGAGGCGTCGTTGGGTTTGGGAAAGACACGCGGCACATAGAGCGCAGCCTGCGACGCGTAGTCGAACGGGCTCTGCACGCGCAGCACCTCGGCGTCGCGAAGGCCGCAAGGTTCGGTGAACCAGCGCAGGGTCGGTTCGTCGCCCAGTGTGGCGGACGTGAAAACCCAGGCACGGCGGCTGCCCTCCTGCGGCACGGCCCCCTCGCCTTCTTCATCCTCTTCGCCGTCGGCAGGCTCGCCGAGCTTGAGCACGCGCTTGCGCATGGCGTCGGCAATGTCGAGTGGCGACTCGATCAGCCGCAGCTGCGAGCCCACATCGACCCAGCGCACCGAATCGACTTCGCAAGGCAGCGCGAAGCGTGCCGCCCGCTGGGCAAGCTGCCGTGCCCGCTCGTGCAGGCGCACGAAGTCGGGCGAAATCTCGCTGACCGTGTCGAGCCCCTCGGCCGCCATCTCGAACGCGTGCTGCAGATCCTCGAGCGCCCCCTGCCAGGCACCGGGGTCGACCCCTTCCGGCGATTCCCCCAGCCAGCGCAGCTTGGCGCCGGGCCACTGCTTGCCGACCACGAGCCGCAACTCGCGCGCCGCCCGCTCGAGCGCCGCCACCAGTTGCTGCCAATCGACCAGCCCGCGCGCATGCTGCAGGCCGGCCCCGAGCAGATCGCGCGCGAAGTCGAGCGCCTGGCCGCTGCCGAGCTGCGCGCCCAGAAACTGGACGCCGGTTTCGTTGAGCTGATGCGCCTCGTCGAACACCACCACGCTCACGGTCGGCAGCAGCTCCGCCATGCCGGTCTCGCGCACCGCGAGATCGGCAAAGAACAGGTGGTGGTTGATGACCACGATGTCGGCGGCCAGCGCCTCGCGCCGGGCCAGGTTGACGTGGCAGGGCTTGAACTGCGGGCACTGCGCACCCAGGCAGTTTTCGCGCGTCGATGTGATCAGCGGAATCAGTGGAGAACGTTCGTCGAGCCCCGGCAGCTCGGCCAGGTCGCCGGTGCGCGTGGCCTTCGACCATTGCTCGATCTTGGCGAGCGTCCGCAGGCTGCCGCGCTCCGGCAGCGAGGCATCGTGGCGCGCCATGTCGAGCCGGTGCAGGCACAGGTAGCTGCCCCGCCCCTTGAGCAGCGCCGTGCGCACCGGCAACCCGAAGGCCTCGACCAGCCGCGGCAGGTCGCGGCCGAACAGTTGATCCTGCAGGGTCTTGGTGGCGGTCGACAGCAGCACGCGCTCGCCGCTCAGCAAGGCCGGCACGAGGTACGAAAAGGTCTTGCCCACGCCGGTGCCGGCCTCGACCACTAGCACGCCGCCCTGGTCGATGGTGCGGGCCACCGCCATCGCCATGTCGGTCTGGCCCGAGCGCTCCCGGAACTGGTCGGCCGCACGCGAGAGCACGCCGTCCTGCGCGAAGGCGTCGCGCACCTTGTTCTCGAGGGTCTCCGTCACGCGGGCTCTCTCGGGTCGAGCATGTTTTCGAGGCGCGTGACCTGGTCGCGCAAGGCCAGGCGGCGCTTCTTCAGGCGCCGCAGCAGGAGCTCGTCTTGCGGCAAGGCCTCGGCCAGCCGGTCGATGGTGGCGTCCAGGTCGGCATGCTCGATGCGCAGTTCGATCAGCTGGCGGGAAAGGGAGTGAAGATTGGAGTCCAACGGTGGGGGTGCGAACGCAGGTTTTGCGTGACGCATGTTCATTCGATAATACGTCCTGATACGAATTTACGAGAAGACAGGAAGCGCGCCTTTGGCGCACATGTGCTCATGACCCAAGGCTTTCGACTTGCCGCCGCCACCGGACTCCACAAGGGAGACCGCCCCTATCAGCAGGACCAGGTGCTGATGATGAGCCATCCGCGCACGCCAGGCTGCGTGCTGTGCGTCATTGCCGACGGCATGGGCGGGCGCAGCGGCGGGCGCAAGGCTTCCGACCAGGTGCTGATGACGGCGCGCCAGCTCTTCACCCGCTACCACCCCGACCGCGACGATCCCGGGGCCGTCCTGCGGCAGCTCCTGGACGACGCGCACACGGTGATCAAGCTCACGGCGTTGTCGAGCGAGCAGGAGCCGCACAGCACGCTGGCGGCCTTCCTCATGAACCCCAAGGGCGACTGCGCCTGGATTCATGCCGGCGACTCGCGCATCTATCACTTTCACGACGGGCAACTGATCAAGCGCACACGCGACCATTCGTACGTGCAGGCACTGATCGACCGCGGCCAGATCAGCGAGGCCGAGGCCAATGTGCATCCGCAGGGCAACATCCTGCTCGGCTGTCTGGGCATGGCAACGACGCCGCCGCCGATCGACCCGCACTACATCCCCCAACTGCAAACGGGCGACCTGCTGATGGCGTGCAGCGACGGGCTCTGGCATTACTTCAGCCCCGAGGAACTGGCGAGCGTGCTGTACGCACAGCCGCCGCGCGACGCGGTCGAAATCCTGGTGGGAGAAGCCCGCCGCCGGGCCCGCGGCACAGGCGACAACATCTCGATTGCCGTGCTGAAGCTCGATCCGTTGCCCGCAACAGCCGCAGCCTGATTGCCGCGCCTTCAGGGCGCGGGCGATGATGCGGGCGGGGCCGGCGGCAGCGGTGCCCCGCGCGGCTTGCTGCGGTTGCCGTTCTGCCGCTCGCGGCTGGCCCTGTGCTCTTCGGCCTTTTTCTGCTTTTCCTCGAAGCGCTCGGCGGCGGCCGGCGCCTCCGCGCGGCGCTGCGCGGCCTTGGCCTGCGCGTCGACGTGCGCCTTCTGCTTGTCGTCGAACTGGCGCTGGCGCTCGGCGGCCTCTGCCGCCGTGGCAGCCCGGCTGGCCGCATGGTCGGCCGCACGCTGCTCGCGATCCTTCTGGCCCTGCTGCGACTGCTCCTGCTTTTCGCGGGTGTCCTGCGGGCGCTGCGTCGCCGCCTTCTGGTCGAGCTTCTGGAGCTCCGCGGCACCGCTGCGCTGGCGCTGGATGTCGTTGATCGCGGTTTCCTGGCGCTTGATGTTGTCGATCTCCACGCGCCGCCGGCTCCGGCTCGCGCGCAGGCAGTCCTCGACCGCGAACTTCTTGTAGCAAACCGCCCGCTCCTGGGCGAAGCGCGTCTCGATCGCCTCGCGCTCAGCGGAAAGCCTGCTGCGTTCGGCATCGAGGTTGGCGTTGCCGGCCGCGGCGTTCGACTGCGCCCAGAGCGGAAGGCTGGCCAACGTCATCAGCAGGACAAGGGCGATTTTTTTCATGTGAGTCGGGTATCGACGATGCGGCGTTCCAGGGAGAGGAACTCGCTCGACTGCATTTCGGTGAGCCGGGAGACCGTGCGCGGAAACTCGTGCGCCAGCGGCCCCTCGGTGTACAACGCCTCGGGCGGAACCTCGGCCGACATGATGAGCTTCACGCGCCGGTCGTACAAGACGTCGACCAGCCAGGTGAAACGGCGTGCTTCGGACGCCATGCGCACCGGCATGTACGGCACGTCGGACAGCAGCACGGTGTGGAACTGGCTCGCGATCTCGAGATAGTCGTTTTGCGAGCGCGGTCCGCCGCAGAGCGTCTTGAAGTCGAACCAGACCACGCCGCCGGCCTTGCGCCGCGCGCGGATCTCGCGCGCCTCGATGTGCAGGATCGGGCTTTCGTCGGCCGTCTCGGCCAGCTTGTCGAAGGCCTTGCGCATCTCCTTCTCGGCCGCCGCATCGTTCGGCGTGAGGTACATGCGCAATTGTTCGAGCGTGCGGCGCCGGTAGTCGGTGCCGTTGTCCACGCTGAGCACTTCGAGCTTCTCGTTCAGCAGCGCGATCGCGGGCAGGATGCGGTCGCGGTGCAGCCCGCCGGGATACAGGTCGTCGGGCTTGAAATTGGAAGTGGTGACAAAGCCGACGCCGTTCTCGAACAGCGACACCAGGAGCCGATGAAGAATCATCGCGTCGGTGATGTCCGCCACGTGGAACTCGTCGAAGCAGATCAGCTTGTAGCGCTTGGAGATCCGCAGGCCCAGTTCGTCGAGCGGGTTCACCGTGCCTTGCAGCTCGCGCAGCTCGCGGTGCACCTCGCGCATGAACTCGTGAAAGTGCAGGCGCGTCTTGCGCCGCAGCGGCACGGCGTTGAAAAAAAGGTCCATCAGGAAGCTCTTGCCCCGCCCGACGCCACCGTACATGTAGACGCCGCGCGGCAGCTCGGGCCGGTTGATGAACTTCTTCAGCGCATTGGAACGCTGGGCCTTGTAGTCGGCCCATTCGCTCGCACAGCGATCCAGCGCCTCCACGGCGCGCAGTTGCGCGGGATCGCTCCGGAACCCGCGCACGGCGAGTTCCGCCTCGTAGGCCTGTTTGACGCTGGTCAAAGGATCAGAAGTTCAGCGTGCGCTTGTCCACGGCCAGCGCGGCTTCCTTCGTGGCTTCCGACAGCGACGGGTGCGCGTGGCAGATGCGCGCGATGTCTTCGGCGCTCGCCTTGAACTCCATCGCCACGACGGCCTCGGAGATCAGCTCGCTGGCCTGCGGGCCCACGATGTGCACGCCGAGGATCTCGTCGGTCGCCGCGTCGGCCAGGAACTTGACCATGCCGGTCGTGTCGCCCAGCGCGCGTGCCCGGCCGTTCGCAAGGAACGGGAAGGTGCCGGCCTTGTAGGCACGGCCCGCGGCCTTGAGCTGCTGCTCGGTCTGGCCGACCCACGCGATCTCGGGGTTGGTGTAGATCACCCACGGCACGGTGTTGAAGTTGACGTGGCCGTGCTGGCCCGCAATGCGCTCCGCCACGGCAACGCCCTCTTCCTCGGCCTTGTGCGCGAGCATCGGGCCGCGCACCACGTCGCCGATGGCCCATACATTGGGCAGGCTGGTCTTGCAGTCGTCGTCGACCGCGATGGCACCGCGCTCGTCGAGCTTGAGGCCCACGGCCTCCGCGTTCAGGCCGATGGTGTTGGGCACGCGGCCGATCGAAACGATCAGCTTGTCGACCTCGAGGGTCTGCGCCTCGCCCTTGGCATTGGTCCAGGCGACGCTCACGCCCTTCTTCGACGACTTGACCTCGCCGACCTTGACGCCGAGTTCGATCTTGAGCTTCTGCTTGTCGAAAGCCTTCTTGGCTTCCTTGGCGATCTGCTCGTCGACCGCGCCGAGGAAGGTCGGCAGTGCTTCGAGCACCGTGACTTCGGCACCGAGGCGGCGCCACACCGAGCCCATTTCGAGGCCGATGACGCCCGAACCGATCAGGCCCAGCTTCTTCGGCACGGCGCCGATGCGCAGCGCGCCGTCGTTCGAGAGGATGTTCTCCTCGTCGAACGGCGCACCCGGCAGCGCGCGGGCGTTGGAGCCCGTGGCCACGATGATGTGCTTGCCGCTGATCGACTCTTCGGCCGCGCCCGCCACCTTGATCTCGTAGCCGGTTTCGTCGGTCTTCACGAACGAACCGCGGCCATGGAAGAAGGTGATCTTGTTCTTCTTGAACAGGTACAGGATGCCGTCGTTGTTCTGCTTCACGACCTGGTCCTTGCGGGCCAGCATCTTGTCGAGGTCGAGGCCCAGGCCTTCGACCTTGATGCCGTGGTCGGCGAAGTGATGGCCGGCCTGGTCGAAGTGCTCCGACGATTGCAGCAGCGCCTTCGAGGGAATGCAGCCGACGTTGGTGCAGGTGCCGCCCGGTGCGGGGCCGCCCTTGCCGTTCTTCCACTCGTCGATGCAGGCGACGTTGAAGCCGAGTTGTGCGGCACGGATCGCGGCGATGTAGCCGCCGGGGCCGCCGCCGATGACGATGACGTCGAATTGCTTGCTCATTGGTTTTCCGTTTCAGTTGGCCAATGCGTCACTGGATTCCTGCCCTTCGCGGAACACCGCGGAACCGGCTTTGCCGGGCCGCTGGTGTTGCCCCCTGCAAGGGGGTTGGCGAAGCGACACGAAGTGCGCGCAGCCTGGGGGTTGGATCAGATGTCGAACAGCAGACGCGACGGATCTTCCAGCGCTTCCTTCATGGCGACCAGGCCCAGCACGGCTTCGCGGCCGTCGATGATGCGGTGGTCGTAGCTCATGGCGAGGTAGTTCATCGGGCGGATGACGATCTGGCCGTTCTCGACCACGGCACGGTCCTTGGTGGCGTGCACGCCGAGGATCGCGGACTGGGGCGGGTTGATGATCGGGGTCGAGAGCATCGAGCCGAAGGTGCCGCCGTTGGAGATCGAGAACGTGCCGCCGGTCATCTCTTCGATGCCGAGCTTGCCGTCTTGCGCCTTCTTGCCGTACTCGGCGATCTTCTTCTCGATGTCGGCAAAGCTCATCTGGTCGGCGTTGCGCAGGATCGGCACCACCAGGCCGCGCGGCGAGCCGACGGCGATGCCGATGTCGAAGTAGCCGTGGTACAGGATGTCGTTGCCGTCGACCGAAGCGTTGATCACCGGGTACTTCTTGAGCGCGTGCACCGCGGCCTTCACGAAGAAGCTCATGAAGCCGAGCTTCACGCCGTGTTCCTTGGTGAAGCCGTCCTGGAAGCGCTTGCGCAGTTCCATGACGGGCGCCATGTTGACCTCGTTGAAGGTCGTCAGGATGGCGTTGGTCGATTGCGATTGCAGCAGGCGCTCGGCGATGCGGGCGCGCAGGCGGCTCATCGGCACGCGCTGCTCGGGGCGTTCGCCCAGGTCGGGCGCGCTGGTGGGCGCGGCGACTTGCGGCAGTGCGGGCTTGGCAGCCGGTGCCGGAATGGTGGCTGCGGGCTTGGCGCCAGCAGCCACTGCGCCGAGCACGTCGCCCTTGGTGACGCGGCCGTCCTTGCCGGTGCCGGCAACGTCGCTGGTCTTCAGGTTGTTGTCGGCCAGCAGCTTGGCGGCGGCGGGCATGGCAACGTCCGACTTCGAGCCGCCGGTGGCAGCAGCAGCTGCTGCTGCCGGCGCAGGCGCAGCGGCGGCCACAGCTGCAGCGGGTGCTGCTGCCGGGGCAGCGGCGCCGGCCTTGCCTTCGGTGTCGATCTTGGCGATCAGCTGATCGGCCACCACGGTGGCGCCATCGGGCTGCACGATTTCGGCCAGCACGCCAGCCGAGGGCGCGGGCACTTCCAGCACGACCTTGTCGGTCTCGATCTCGATCAGGATTTCATCGACGGCGACGGCTTCGCCGGCCTTCTTCTTCCAGGTGAGCATGGTGGCTTCGGCCACGGATTCGGAAAGCTGGGGGACTTTGACTTCTACGATAGACATTTGGAGTTTGCTCCGCGTTTTTCTTCAGGGTGTTCGTGTGAAAAGAGGCTTGTAATTACTTGGTCAGCACGAAGCCCTTGAGCTTGCCAAATGCGCCATCGACGAGCGCCTTCTGCTGTTCCTGATGCAGGTGCGAGTAGCCGACTGCAGGCGATGCCGAAGCGGCACGGCCGGAGTAGCCGAGCTTCTGGCCTTCCTGCATGTTTTCGTGGATGTAGTGCTGCACGAAGAACCAGGCGCCCTGGTTCTGCGGTTCGTCCTGGCACCAGACCACGTCGGTGAGGTTCGGGTACTTCTTGATCTCGGCAGCGAAAGCCTTGTGCGGGAACGGATAGAGCTGCTCGACGCGGATGATCGCCACGTCGTCGTCGCCCTTCTCTTCGCGCTTCTTGGCCAGGTCGTAGTAGACCTTGCCCGAACAGGCGATCAGGCGCTTGACCTTCTCGGCCTTCAGGCCCTTGCTGTCGGGGATGACCGTCTGGAAGCTGCCCTTGGTGAACTCGGACAGCGGCGAGGTCGCGTCCTTGTTCCGCAGCAGCGACTTCGGCGTCATGATGATCAGCGGCTTGCGCAGGTTGCGCACCATCTGGCGGCGCAGCACGTGGAAGATCTGGCTGGCCGTGGTCGGCTGCACCACCTGCATGTTGGTGTCGGCGCTCAGCTGCATGAAGCGCTCCAGGCGCGCCGAGCTGTGCTCGGGACCCTGGCCTTCGTAGCCGTGCGGCAGCATCATGGTCAGGCCGTTGACACGGCCCCACTTCACTTCGCCCGAGGCGATGAACTGGTCGATCACCACTTGCGCACCGTTCACGAAGTCGCCGAACTGGGCTTCCCAGATCACGAGCGTGTTCGGGTCGTTCGAGGCGTAGCCGTATTCGAACGCGAGCACGGCTTCTTCCGACAGGATCGAGTCGATGACGACGAACGGTGCCTGGTTCTCGGCGACGTTCTGCAGCGGGGTGTAGGTGCCTTCGTCGAACTTCTCGCGGTTCTGGTCGTGCAGCACGGCGTGGCGGTGCGTGAACGTGCCGCGGCCGCTGTCCTCGCCCGACAGGCGAACCGGGTAGCCGCTGGCCACCAGCGAGGCGAAGGCCATGTGCTCGCCCATGCCCCAGTCGACGTTCACGTCGCCGCGGCCCATGGCGGCGCGGTCGTCCAGCACCTTCTTCACGAGCGGGTGCACCGTGAAGCCGGCCGGCACCGCGGTGATCTTCTCGGCCAGGCGCTTCCATTCGCTGGTCGGAATGGCGGTGTCGCCGGCGTCCGTCCACTTCTTGTTGAGGTACGGATTCCAGTCGACGGCGTACTTGCTCTTGAAGTTCGTGAGCACCGGGTCGACCGTGTTGCGGCCTTCGTCGAAGGCGGCGCGCTGGGCCTTGACCATGTCGTCGCCGAGCGTGTCGCCCAGGCCCTGCGTGGCCAGCTTGTCGGCGTACCGCTTGCGCGTGCCGGGGTGCTGGGCGATCTTCTTGTACATGAGCGGCTGGGTGAGCGAGGGGGTGTCCTGCTCGTTGTGGCCCAGCTTGCGGAAGCAGATGATGTCGACCACCACGTCCTTCTGGAATTCCATGCGGAATTCGAGGGCGAGCTGGGTGGCGAGCACCACGGCCTCGGGATCGTCGCCATTCACGTGCAGCACCGGCGCCTCGATCATCTTGACGATGTCCGAGCAGTACAGCGTCGAGCGGCTGTCGCGCGGGTCGCTGGTGGTGAAGCCGATCTGGTTGTTGATCACGATGTGCACCGTGCCGCCGGTGAAGTAGCCGCGCGTTTCGGCAAGGGCCAGCGTTTCCATCACGACGCCCTGGCCTGCGAAGGCGGCGTCGCCATGCACGAGCACGGGCAGCACTTGCTTGCCCTGCGGGTCGGCGCGGCGGTCCATGCGGGCGCGCACCGAGCCTTCGACCACGGGGTTCACGATTTCGAGGTGCGAGGGATTGAACGCAAGACTCAGGTGCACCGGGCCGCCGGGCGTGGTCACGTCCGAGCTGAAGCCCTGGTGGTACTTGACGTCGCCGCTCGGCAGGTCTTCGGGTGCGGTGTGGTCGAACTCGGCGAACAGGTCGGCCGGCATCTTGCCGAGCGAGTTGACCAGCACGTTCAGGCGGCCACGGTGGGCCATGCCGATCACGATTTCCTGCACGCCCTTGATGCCGGCCTGGTTGATCAGCTCGTCCATCGAGACGATGAAGCTCTCGCCGCCTTCGAGCGAGAAGCGCTTCTGGCCGACGTACTTGGTATGCAGGAAGCGCTCGAGGCCTTCGGCGGCCGTCAGGCGGTTGAGCACGTGCTTTTTCTGGTCGGCGGTCAGCTGCGGGTTGGTGCGCGCGCTTTCGAGCTTCTGCTGCCACCAGCGCTTGTGGTTCTGGTCGGTGGTGTACATGTACTCGGCGCCGATGGTGCCGCAGTACGTTTCGCGCAAGGCATTGAGCAGGTCGCGCAGCGACATGGCCTCCTTGCCGAAGAAGGTGTTGCTGGTGTTGAACACCGTCTCGAGGTCGGCATCGGTAAAGCCGTAGAACGAGGGCTCGAGTTCCGGAATGGCCGGGCGCTCGGCGCGCTTGAGGGGGTCGAGATCGGCCCAGCGGACGCCGACATTGCGGTAGGCGGCAATCAGCTGCTGGACGGCAGTGCGCTTGCGGCCGAGTTCGGAATCCGCGCCGCTGGCCTGCACGACCTTGGTCGTGCCCTGCTTGGCGCGTTCGGCAAAGGCATTGATGACCGGCTGGTGCGGCACATCGCGGGTATTGGAGCCGTCGACCGCGGGCACGTCCTGCAGCGCATCGAAGTACGAGCGCCAGTTGTCAGGCACGCTGCCGGGGTTGGCCAGGTAGTTTTCGTACATCTCCTCGACATAGGGCGCATTGCCGCCGAAGAGGTAGGTATTGCCTTGATAGGCGGTGTACGCCGATGGCGTAGAAGAATCGCTCATATTCCGCTGACCTTCGCTTCCCTGAAGGAAGCACTAGCTGGTTAAGAAACCTTCCGCGACACGGCTGAACCGATTGGCGGATGCGACTGTGGCTGGGGAAGGGCCTGAGTACCTTGGCATTGTGCCACGTCATCCATATGACGGTTCGACGCGGCTTCGCAAGGCCGGCAACGCTCACTCAGGACGAAGAAAGCAACTGCCTGATCTGCTGCAGCGTGGCGGGGTCGTCGATGGTGGTCAGGTCGCCCGGATCGCGCTGCTCGCACACGGCCTGGATGGCGCGCCGCAGCAGCTTGCCGCTGCGGGTCTTGGGCAGGCCGCTCACGAAACGCACCCGGGCGGGCCGCGCCAGGGCGCCGAGCTGGTCGGCCACCAATTTCATGATCTCGCCCTCGAGCTTCAGCGCCGCGTCGGCATCGACCGCGGCCCGGCCGTCCTTCGAAACGACGAAGGCCATGGCCACCTGCCCCTTGAGCGCGTCGGCCACGCCGACCACCGCGACCTCGGCCACGTTGGCATGGCCCGAGATGCTCTCCTCGATCTCGCGCGTGCCGAGGCGGTGGCCCGCCACGTTGATCACGTCGTCGGTGCGGCCCAGGATGTAGAAGTAGCCATCCTCGTCGCGGATGCCCCAGTCGAAGGTCGAATAGACCATCTTGCCGGGCACGCTCTTCCAGTAGGTGTCGACGAAGCGCGCGTCGTCCTTCCACACGGTCTGCATGAAGCCGGGCGGGGTCGGGCCCTCGACCACGACGACGCCCTTTTCATTCGGGGCCGTCAGTTCTTCGCCGGTCGACTCATGCAGGATCTTGATGCGGTAGCCGTACATCGGGATGCCCGGGCTGCCGAACTTGCTGGGCCTGGCCTCGACGCCATTGGCGATGGTGATCATCGGCCAGCCCGACTCGGTCTGCCAGTAGTTGTCGATGATCGGCACGCCCAATCCTTCGCTGATCCAGCGCGCCGTGGGCTCGTCGAGCGGTTCGCCCGCCAGGAACAGCGCGCGCAGGCTCGACAGGTCGTATGTCTTCAGCAGCGCCGGATCCTGCTTCTTGAGCACGCGCACCGCGGTGGGCGCGCTGAACATCACCGTCACCTTGTACTTCTCGACCAGGCGCCACCAAATGCCGCCGTCGGGCTGCCTGTCGATGCCCTGGGTGGGCAGGCCTTCGTACATGATGGTCGCCATGCCGGCGATCAGTGGGCCGTAGACGATGTAGCTGTGGCCCACCACCCAGCCGATGTCGCTGGTCGAGAAGTAGGTTTCACCGGGGCGGCCGTCGAAGATGTGCTTCATGCTCGCGGCCAGCGCCACGGCATAGCCGCCGACGTCGCGCTGCACACCCTTGGGTTTGCCGGTGGTGCCGCTCGTGTAGATGGTGTAGCTGATGTCGGTGGAGGCCAGCCATGTGCAGGGCACTTCGGCGTCGAGGTGCTTCCGCCTCAGTTCGCCGGCCAGGTGATCGCGGCCGGCCGTCAGGTCCATGGGTGCAAGGCCGCGGTCGGTGAGCAGCACGGCCTCGGGTTTGTACCTCGACAGCCGGATCGCTTCGTCGAGCAGCGGCTTGTACGCGATCACCTTGCCGCCGCGAGAGCCGGCGTCGGCGCTCACGATGACCTTGGGCTCGGCATCCTCGATCCGGGTGGCCAGCGAACCGCTGGCGAATCCGCCGAACACCACGCAGTGGATCGCGCCGATGCGCGCGCAAGCCAGCATCGCGAAGGCGGCCTCGGGAATCATCGGCATGTAGATCAGCACGCGATCGCCCTTCCCCACCCCGAGTTCGATCAGGCTGGCGGCCGTGCGCTGCACCTCGGCGTGCAGCGCCTCGAAGCTGTAGCTTTTCTCGACGCCGGTTTCGGTGGAAACGAAGATCAGCGCCGGCTGGTCGCCGCGCGCGGCCAGATGCCGGTCGAGGGCGTTGTGACACAAGTTGGTGGTGCCGCCCACGAACCAGCGCGCAAAGGGCGGCTGGCTGTCGTCGAGGATCTGCTCTGCGGGGGCCTGCCAGTCGATCAGCTTTGCCTGCTCGGCCCAGAAGGCCTCGGGCGCGTCGACGGACTGGCGATAGAACTCTTCGTAGCGGCTCATCTGGATGTGTCTCCTGTTATTCGTCCGGCCCTGGCGGCAGCGCCAAAACTGAATTCATAATTATGGAGACCGATCTTGCAGCAAGCTGACAGCCGGAACAATCCGGCTGCGCCCTGCCATCGGCCGCAATCCGGCTACCGGACCAGCGCCAGCAATTCAGCGAATGCGGGATGCTCCGCCGTGCGCACCCACTCGAAGCCGACCATCTCGGTCGTGACGAGTTCGGCGCCAGCGCCGGCCAGCCGGTCGAAGGCGGCATCGCGGCTGCGCTCGGTGCGCGAGCTGCAGGCGTCGGTGACGACCCAGACTTCGAACTCGTCTTCCAGCAGGTCGAGCGCGGTCTGCAACAGGCAGACATGGGCTTCGCAGCCGGCGATCACGATGGCGTTGCGCTCCTCGGCCGCGGCGGCCGGCTTCTGCAGGTGCTTGGGCAGGCTGCGGGCATTGCCCTGCGGCGCCTTGGCCGGCGCACGCAGCCATTCGCCCAGGCCCTCCTCCATGCCGCTGAAGTGCATCTTGGAGAGGGTGCGCTGGCACAGCGCGCGGATGTCGGGCATGTTTTCGCCCAGCTTGGAGGGGTTGTGCTCGGTGCCCCACACCGGCACCTGGAGCAGGCGCGCCATCTTGCCGAGCCGCACGGCGTTCTGTGCGACCGCTTCACTCTCGAAGATCGCCGGCATCAGTCGCGCCTGGTAGTCGACCAGAACGAGTTGGGATTGCGAGGCATCGAGCAGCATGAACAGTGTCTTTCAGGTATCGGTTGAGTTGGGCTGAACCGTACCACCGAAAAGATCGGGTTGCCGGCCTCGACCGGCCCGCAGGCCCACGCCGTGTACAAAAAGGGCCGTGTTCTCCTGCAGCGCGAGGGCCGCGCCGAGGCCCAGAGGGCTGGCAGCGCTTCCTCGCAGCGGCGCAGCGCATCGCAGAGGCGGTCGTCGAGTGCGTGGTCGCGACCTGCCGGTCTCGCTGCGCGCCTAGACTCCGGCGGATGCGGTTTTCCTCGACTCGGCGCCATTTGGCTGTTCTGGGCTTCGGCGCAGCGCTGCTCGCCACAGGCTGCGGCGGCCTGCGCGCAGCCAAGGCGCCACTGGACAGCACCCTCGAAAAGAGCACCTGCACACCGAACGCCGACACATTGATCGTCATGCTGCCCGGCGCGCACTCGCACCCCGAGGAGTTCATCCGCGAAGGCTTCGTCCACGCGCTCAACGACAACAGGCTCGCGGTGGACGCGATGCTGGTCGACGCGCATCTCGGCCACTACAACGATAAGACCATCCTCGACCGCCTGAGCCAGGACGTGATGACGCCGGCGCGCAGCAAGGGCTACAAGGCGATCTGGATCGTCGGCATCTCGGTCGGCGGTTTCGGCGGATTGCTCTACGCACAGACCCACCCCGGTGAACTCGCAGGCCTCGTGACCCTCGCGCCCTACCTCGGACAACGCACGCTCGGCACCGACATCGCCAATGCCGGCGGCCTGGCTCGCTGGACCGGCCCGCTGGGCGATCCGCCCGGCAGCGACCCGCGCACGCCGAACGAAACACAACTCTGGCAATGGCTGCGCGGCTACGTCGGCGCCACCGCCACATTCGGCGCGCGGCCGCCGCTTTATCTCGGCTACGGCATCGACGACCGCTTTGCCTTCAGCCACCGGCTGCTGGCGGCCGCACTGCCCGCAGACCGCGTCTTCACGACCGAAGGCGGCCACGACTGGCCCGAGTGGACACGGCTCTGGCGCCGCATGCTGCCGACCTTGCCGCTGCCGGGCTGCCCCCGGCTGAAACACCGCCTCAGTCCGGCCGCAGGCGCAGCAGCTTGCCGTCGGATTCATCGGTCAGCACATAGAGCAGGCCGTCCGGCCCCTGCTTCACGTCGCGGATGCGAGCCCGGCCGTCGGCCAGCAACCTGTGCTCGGCGACCACCTTGCCGTCCTTCAGTTCGATGCGGTCGAGGTAGCCGAACTTCAGCGAGCCCACGAACAGATTGCCCTTCCAACCCGCCCCATAGCGGTCGCTGGTCAGGAACGCCATGCCAGACGGCGCAATCGACGGCACCCAGTAGTGCAGCGGCTGCTCCATGCCGTCTTTTGCGGTGAGGCCGTCTCCGATCTTGCCGCCGCCGTAGTTCTCGCCGTAGGTGATCACCGGCCAGCCGTGGTTGCGGCCGGCCTGCGGGATGTTGATTTCGTCGCCGCCCTGCGGGCCGTGTTCGGTCATCCAGAAGCGGCCGTCGGGCGCGAGCGCCGCCCCCTGCCCGTTGCGATGGCCGTAGCTCCAGATCTCGGGCAATGCACCGGCCTTGCCGACGAAGGGGTTGTCCCCGGGCACCGAACCGTCCTTGGCGATGCGCACCACCTTGCCCAGGTGGTTGCCGAGCTTCTGCGCGTCTTCCTTGCGGCTGAAGCGGTCGCCCAGCGTGAGAAACAGCGTGCCGTCGCGCGCCTCGACGATGCGGCAGCCGAAATGCGCGCGGCTCGCCACCTTGGGTTTCTGGCTGAAGATGATCCTGAGGTTCTCGAGCCTGGCGCCGTCCGCCGACAGCTGCGCGCTGGCCAGTGCGGTGCCGTTGGCGGAACCACCGGCCTCGGGCTCGGAGAAGCAGAAGTACAGGGTGCGGTTCTTTTCGAAACCGGAATCGGCCAGCACGTCGAGCAAACCGCCCTGGCCTCCCGCCGCGATGGCGGGCAAGCCTGCGACGGGCGCACCGATCTTGCCGTCTGCGCCGACCACCCGCAGGCGCCCAGGTCGCTCGGTGACCACGAAGCGGCCGCCCGGCAGAAAGCTCACACCCCAGGGGTTCTCGAGGCCGGACGCGATGGTTTCCGGACGCATCTGCGCCATGGCGGCACCGCAAAATCCCAGGCCAGCGACGACGGCGACCCGAAACGAGAGGTGAAAAGTCGCTTGAATCTGCAAGTTCATATCTTTTCCGGGAAGTTGTGACGACCTTGACGAGAAATAGCGCCAGGATCCAGACCGTTCGCCGGCCCACCTCGATCGCTTAGGCCTGCTCACAGCCAACCGCTTATGCGCCATAAAGATCGACCGTTACATTTTTTCTTCGGCCGAATCGAAAAATCTCAACCGAATCAATGGGTTGGAGATACATTCGCTAATTCAGTTTAAATTGACATAACCGCGCGTCATCAATATCCTACGCGCCATGCGTTTTTTCGTCCTACCCGCGTCCCTCCTGTTTGCAGTCGCCGTCCAGGCAGCCCCCCAACAGGACCGAACCGATGACGAACTGGCCGGCTTGCTCGCAGACAAGGGTCTGATCGGGCAACTCAGGCAGGTCCGTCAAACAGTCACCGAACGAACTTCCGACCTGGTGGTCACCGCCATCGGCTTCCTCGGTGTTCCCTACCGCCGCGGCGGCAATTCGGCAGATTCCGGCTTCGATTGCAGCGGCTTCGTCCGCGCCATGTACAACCAGACCGTCGGCCACATGCTCCCGCGCCGCGCCGAAGAGCAGGCCGCCGCCACCGAGAAGATCGACCGCAGCCAGCTCAAGCCCGGCGACCTCGTGTTCTTCAACACCATGCGCCGCGCCTTCAGCCATGTCGGCATCTATGTCGGCGAAGGCAAGTTCATCCACTCGCCCCGCTCCGGCGCCCAGGTTCGCGTGGAAGACATGAACGGCAGCTACTGGCAGCGCCGTTTCGATGGCGCACGCCGTGTGCTCGGCGGTGCGCCGACCGATGAAATCAAGGCCGCTGCGGCCGCCGCCCACACCGGCAACTGATCCGCCCCCGAATCAGGACGAAAAAAATCCCGCCGCGGCGGGATTTTTTGTGGGCGCTCGATCGAGATCAGCCCTTCTTCGTCGGCGGCAGGTCGGTACAGGTGCCGTGCGCCACTTCCGCCGCCATGCCGATGCTTTCGCCCAGCGTCGGGTGCGGATGGATGGTCTTGCCGATGTCGATCTCGTCCGCGCCCATCTCGATGGCCAGCGCGATCTCGCCAATCATGTCGCCGGCATGCGTGCCGACGATGCCGCCGCCCAGGATGCGGTGTGTCTCGGCATCGAACAGCAGCTTGGTGAAGCCCTCGTCGCGGCCGTTGGCGATGGCACGGCCCGAGGCCGTCCACGGGAAGTGGCCCTTCTTGATCTTGATGCCTTCGGCCTTGGCCTGGTCTTCCGTGAGCCCCACCCACGCCACCTCGGGGTCGGTGTAGGCCACGCTGGGGATCACGCGGGCGTTGAAGGCGGCGCTGGAGAGCTCCTTGTCGCCCTTCTGCTCGCCGGCGATGACCTCGGCCGCCACATGCGCCTCGTGCACCGCCTTGTGCGCCAGCATGGGCTGGCCCACGATGTCGCCGATGGCGAAGATGTGCGGCACGTTGGTGCGCATCTGGATGTCGACCGGAATGAAGCCGCGGTCGCTCACCGTGACGCCGGCCTTCTCGGCGCCGATCTTCTTGCCGTTCGGGCTGCGGCCCACGGCCTGCAGCACGAGGTCGTAGACCTGCGGGGCCGAAGGCGCCTGCTCGCCCTCGAAGGTGACCTTGATGCCCTCCTTCGTGGCTTCGGCGCCAACCGTCCTGGTCTTGAGCATGATGTTGTCGAAGCGCGGCGTGTTCATCTTCTGCCAGACCTTCACCAGGTCGCGGTCGGCGCCCTGCATCAGGCCGTCGAGCATTTCGACCACGTCGAGGCGTGCGCCGAGCGTGGAATACACGGTGCCCATTTCGAGGCCGATGATGCCGCCGCCCAGGATCAGCATGCGCTTGGGGTCCGTGCCCATTTCGAGCGCGCCGGTGGAATCGACCACGCGCGGGTCCTTGGGCATGAACGGCAGGCTCACGGCCTGCGAGCCGGCCGCGATGATGGCGTTGCGGAACCTGACGGTCTGCTTCTTGCCGGTCGTGTCCCAGCTGGTGCCCGAGGTTTCCTCGACTTCGAGGTGGTACGGATCGATGAAGTTGCCGACGCCGCGCAGCACCGTCACCTTGCGCATCTTGGCCATGGCCGTGAGGCCGCCGGTGAGCTTGCCCACCACCTTGTTCTTGTGGCCGAGCAGCTTGGCGCGGTCGACCGTCGGCGCGGCGAAGCTCACGCCGAGGTCGGCGAAGTGCTTGACCTCGTCCATGACGGACGCGACGTGCAGCAGCGCCTTCGACGGGATGCAACCGACGTTCAGGCACACGCCGCCGAGCGTGGCGTAGCGTTCCACCAGCACGACCTTGAGGCCGAGGTCGGCGGCGCGGAAGGCGGCCGAGTAGCCGCCGGGGCCGGCGCCGAGCACGATGACGTCGCACTCGACGTCGACCTTGCCGCCGTAGGTGGAGGCAACGGGCGCTGCGGCCGGTGCCGGGGCGGCCTTGGGGGCAGGCGTCGCCGCGGCCGGCGCGGGCGCCGCTGCTGCCGGCGCCGGCGCGGCGGCGCCGTCGACCTCCAGCGTCAACACGACCGAGCCTTCCTTGACCTTGTCGCCGACCTTGACCGCCAGCGCCTTCACCACGCCGGCCGCCGACGACGGAATCTCCATCGAGGCCTTGTCCGACTCGACCGTGATCAGCGACTGCTCGGCCTTGACCGTGTCTCCGACGTTGACCAGCACCTCGATCACCGCGACTTCGTCGAAGTCGCCGATGTCGGGCACCTTGATTTGTTGTTCGCTCATTTGGACACTTTCAGTTTGAGTGTGAGAACGTCGACCGGCGGGGCCGAATTGCGATCGAATTCGCAGGCGGCGGCGATCCCCGCCTCCGCCACGTCGCGCGAAGTGCGCGACTTGATGTCATAGGCCGCGTGCATGGCGCCGAGCGCAAAGCTGCGTCCCGAGCCGATGCTCCAGAACTGCTTGAACTCGAACACCTCGCGGTAACTGTAGATGCCGTAGATGCCGCTGGCATTCGCCATCAGCATCGTGAACTGGCTCGACTCGTAGGGCTCGTGCTCGTCTTCCTTGGTCTGCATGAAGAACGATTCCTTGAGCACCGGGTGCAGCAGCGTGAAGGTCCGGAAGATCTCGTGCTTGCTGCCGAACAGCAGCGCCTCGCGCGGCTGCGCGGCCAGCGCGTGCTGCAACACCAGGAAGTGCGCAGCGGCACCGGCCACCGCGAACAGGCTTTGCCCCGCCGCATCCTCGACGGTGAAGATCTTCTGGTTCGCCTCGGCGCGGTGCGAGAGCCGCGTGTCGCCGAAGGTCACCAGGGAATCCGCGGCCATCGTGACCTGGCCGCCCTTGCGGACGGCCACTACGGTGGTCATAGCAGGATTCGGCGATAGTCCGCGAGCACCTGGCCCAGGTAGGCGTTGAAACGCGCAGCCAGGGCACCATCGATCACGCGGTGGTCGTACGACAGCGACAGCGGCAGCGTCAGGCGCGGCACGAACTGCTTGCCGTCCCACACCGGCTTCATCTGGCCCTTGGAAAGGCCGAGGATGGCCACTTCGGGGGCGTTGATGATGGGCGTGAAGTGCGTGCCGCCGATGCCGCCGAGCGAGCTGATCGAGAAGCAGCCGCCCTGCATGTCGGCCGAACCGAGCTTGCCGTCGCGCGCCTTCTTGGCGAGTTCGCCCATCTCCTGGCTGATCTGCAGGATGCCCTTCTTGTCGGCATCCTTGAGCACCGGCACCACGAGCCCGTTGGGCGTGTCGGCCGCGAAGCCGATGTGGAAGTACTGCTTGTAGACCAGTTGGTCGCCGTCGAGGCTGGCGTTGAAATCGGGAAACTTCTTCAGCGCCGCAACCACCGCCTTGATCACGAAGGCCAGCATCGTGACCTTGATGCCCGATTTCTCGTTCTCCTTGTTGGTGGAGACGCGGAAGGCTTCGAGCTCGGTGATGTCGGCTTCGTCGTTGTTGGTGACGTGCGGAATCATCACCCAGTTGCGGTGCAGGTTGGCGCCGCTGAGCTTCTTGATGCGCGACAGGTCCTTGCGCTCGACCGTGCCGAACTTCGTGAAGTCGACCTTGGGCCACGGAATGAGGCCCAGTGCCGCGCCGTCCGCGCCGCCGCCGGCCGGCGCCTTGGCCGCCGAGGCCTTGGTGCTGGCCTGGCCGCTCATCACGGCCTTGGTGAAGCTCTGGACGTCTTCCTGGGTGATGCGGCCCTTGGGACCGGAGCCCTTGACCTCTTCGAGCGGCACGCCGAGTTCGCGCGCGAACTTGCGCACCGACGGCGAGGCGTGCGGCAGGTTGGCGCTGGGCGCCGTGGTGGGGTCGTGCGGCGCAGCTGCGGCCGGTGCCGGCGAAGCAGCGGGGGCCGGTGCGCTGGCGGTCGCGGCAGCCGGTGCCGCCGCGGCAGCTTGCGCAGGCGCAGGGGCCGCGGCACCCGCAGCACCTTCGAGCACGGCGATCAGGTCACCGATATTGACCGTGTCGCCGACCTTGACCTTGAGTTCCTTGAGCACACCGGCGGCCGACGACGGGATCTCCATCGAGGCCTTGTCCGACTCCACCGTGATCAGCGACTGTTCGGCTGCGACCGTGTCGCCGACCTTCACGAGCAGTTCGATGACCGCGACATCCTTGAAATCACCGATGTCAGGCACCTTGATCTCGATCGGACCCGAGGCGGCGGGTGCGGCCGCCGGCGCGGGCACCGCTGCGGCCGGTGCAGGCGCAACGGCGGCGGGGGCCGCAGCAGGCGCCGGGGCCGGTGCTGCCGCAGCACCTTCGGCCTCGAGCACGAGCACCACGGAGCCCTCTTTCACCTTGCCGCCAACCGCGACCTTGATCTCCTTGACCACGCCGGCCGTCGACGACGGGATCTCCATCGACGCCTTGTCCGATTCCACGGTGATGAGCGACTGCTCGGCCTTGACCGTGTCGCCCACCTTCACCAGCACCTCGATCACCGCGACTTCATCGAAATCGCCGATGTCCGGCACCTTGACTTCCACTGCTGCCATATCGTTTGTCTCCCGCCGTGAGGCGCCGTTCGTTCGTTGGTTGTTGATGTTCAAGCGTAAAGCGGGTTGACCTTGTCGACATTGATGCCGTACTTCTTGATGGCCTCGACCACCTTGGCCACAGGCACGGCGCCATCTTCGCTCAGCGCCTTGAGCGCGGCCACCACGATGTAGTGGCGGTTGATTTCGAAGTGCTCGCGCAGCTTGTTGCGGAAGTCGCTGCGGCCGAAGCCATCGGTGCCCAGCACCTTGTAAGTGCGGCCCTTCGGGATGAAGGGACGGATCTGTTCCGCATAGGCCTTCATGTAGTCGGTCGATGCCACCACCGGGCCGGTCGTGGGCGCGAGCTGCTCGGCCACGAAGGGCACGCGCGGCGCCTGGTCGGGATGCAGCAGGTTCCAGCGGTCGGCGTCCTGGCCGTCGCGCGTCAGTTCGTTGAAGCTCGGGCAGCTCCACACGGAAGCCGACACGCCCCAGTCCTTCTCGAGCAGTTCTTGCGCCGCAAAGCTTTCGCGCAGGATGGTGCCGCTGCCCAGCAGTTGCACGGTCGGCGCCTTGGCCTTGAGCGCAGGCCCCTGCTTCGACAGGTACATGCCCTTGATGATCTGCTCTTCGGTGCCGGGCTGGAGGCCGGGCATCGCGTAGTTCTCGTTGAGCAGCGTCAGGTAGTAGTAGACGTTGTCCTGCCGCTCGACCATGCGCTTCAGGCCATGGTGCAGGATCACGCCCACTTCGTGCGCGAAGGTCGGGTCGTAGCTCACGCAGTTCGGGATGGTGTTGGCCAGGATGTGGCTGTGGCCATCTTCGTGCTGCAGGCCTTCGCCGTTCAGCGTGGTGCGCCCCGAGGTGCCGCCCAGCAGGAAGCCGCGGGCCTGCATGTCGCCGGCCGCCCAGGCCAGGTCGCCGATGCGCTGGAAGCCGAACATCGAGTAGTACACGTAGAACGGCACCATGATGCGGTTGTTCGTGCTGTACGACGTGGCGGCTGCGATCCAGCTCGACATGCCGCCGGCTTCGTTGATGCCTTCCTGCAGGATCTGGCCGGCCTTGTCTTCCTTGTAGTACATGACCTGGTCCTTGTCGACCGGGGTGTACTGCTGGCCTGCGGGGTTGTAGATGCCGATCTGGCGGAACAACCCCTCCATGCCGAAGGTGCGGGCTTCGTCCACCAGGATGGGCACGACGCGCGGGCCCAGCGCCTTGTCGCGCAACAGCTGCGTGAGAAAGCGCACGTAGGCCTGCGTGGTCGAGATCTCGCGGCCTTCGGCCGTGGGCTCCATCACCGACTTGAAGACGTCGAGCGACGGCACCGTGAAGCTCTCGTCGGCCTTGGTGCGGCGGTGCGGCAGGTAGCCGCCGAGGGCCTTGCGGCGCTCGTGCAGGTACTTCATTTCCGGCGTGTCGTCGGCCGGCCTGTAGAACGGCAGGTCGGCGATCTGGCTGTCCGGAATCGGGATGTTGAAGCGGTCGCGGAAGGCCTTGATGTCCTCGTCGCCGAGCTTCTTGGTCTGGTGGACCGTGTTCTTGCCCTCGCCGATCTTGCCCATGCCGAAGCCCTTGACCGTCTTGATCAGGAGCACCGTCGGCTGGCCCTTGTGCTTCACGGCCGCGTCGAAGGCCGCGTAGACCTTCTGCGAGTCATGGCCGCCGCGGCGCAGTTGCCAGATGTCGTCGTCGCTCATCTTGGACACCATTTCGAGCGTGCGCGGGTCACGGCCGAAGAAGTGCTGGCGGACATAGGCGCCGTCGTTGGCCTTGAAGGCCTGGTAGTCGCCGTCGTTGGTCTCCATCATGATCTTGCGCAGCGCGCCGTCCTTGTCGCGCGCCAGCAGCGGGTCCCAGCTGCTGCCCCAGATCAGCTTGATGACGTTCCAGCCCGAGCCGCGGAACTCGCCTTCGAGCTCCTGGATGATCTTGCCGTTGCCGCGCACCGGCCCGTCGAGACGCTGCAGGTTGCAGTTGATGACGAAGATCAGGTTGTCGAGGCCTTCGCGCGCTGCGAGGCCGATGGCGCCCATCGATTCGACTTCGTCCATTTCGCCGTCGCCGCAGAACACCCAGACCTTGCGGTTCTCGGTGTTGGCGATGCCGCGCGCGTGCAGGTACTTGAGGAAGCGGGCCTGGTAGATGGCCATCAGCGGGCCGAGACCCATCGAGACGGTGGGGAACTGCCAGAACTCGGGCATCAGCTTCGGATGCGGGTAGCTGGAAAGGCCCTTGCCGTCGACTTCCTGGCGGAAGTTGAGCAGTTGCTCTTCGCTCAGGCGGCCTTCGAGGTAGGCGCGGGCATAGATGCCGGGCGAGACGTGGCCCTGGATGTAGAGGCAGTCGCCGCCGTGGTTTTCGCTCTCGGCGTGCCAGAAGTGGTTGAAACCGGCGCCGAACATGTTCGCCAGCGAGGCGAAGGAGCCGATGTGGCCGCCGAGGTCGCCGCCTTCGGCGGGATGGTGGCGGTTGGCCTTGACCACCATGGCCATGGCGTTCCAGCGCATGTAGGCGCGCAGGCGCTCTTCGATCTCGAGGTTGCCGGGGCAGCGCTCTTCCTGATCGGGCTCGATGGTGTTGACGTAGGCGGTATTGGCGGAGAACGGCTTGTCGATGCTGTGCTGCCGGGCATGTTCGAGCAGCTGCTCGAGAAGGAAGTGGGCCCGCTCGGGACCCTCGCTCTGGATGACGGAAGACAGTGCATCCATCCATTCACGGGTCTCCTGGGCGTCCGCATCGTTTGCGGCCGAGCCGAACAGGTTCTCGGGATTTGCCGACATGCTTGTCTCTCCTTTTAGGGCTGTGGCTGTAATTTAGTGCGCTCTTGCAATAAACGCGGGCGAGTTTCGCATAGAAATTCCGATATTTCAAATGGCGCATGGTGATTTCTTAATGTGATATTTCGAGTGAAAAAGACGCCTTGCGGGAATACCCGCAGAACTGGCCTTGCCGGGCCGCCGGTATTGCCCCGGTAGGGGGTTGGCGGCCACATGCAGTGGGCAAGACGGGGGGCGAGCCTAAAATCCCGCGATGCCCTTTTCCTCTCCGCTGGCGGTTGCCCGCAGTGCCGTGAACGCCTCGCCGCTCTCCTGGTGGCGCCGCTGGTGGCGCCGGCAAACGCCCGTGCTGCAGGATGCGGTCGCCATGCTGGCGCCGATGGCGGCCGTTCTCCTGTTCCTTGCAGCCATCGTCTCGGCGTTCTGGTACCTGCGCACCGAGGAAGTCGAGCGCGAGCAGGAGTCCGTGCGCCGCGATGTCGAATACGCCCAGCAGCGCATGCGCCTGCGCCTGCTGGAGCGCCAGGAACAGCTGATGCGCATTGCGCGCGATGCCTCCAACCGCGAGATCGACCCCACCGAATTCACCAGCCGCGCCGAATCGCTGGTGAGCCAGTTTCCCGAACTGCAGACCATCACCTGGATCGACGACCGCCGCCGCTTCAAGGCCGGCTACGCCGCACCCAGCGTGCACCCTGCGCAGCAGCACCTGATCGGTGACGTGCTGCGGCCCGGCGATATCGAGAGCAACTACGCGCTGGCGCGCGAACTGCGCCAGCCGGTGTACTCACAGCCCGTGGCCGGCGGCGATCCGGCTGCGATGCTGCAGTTGCACATCCCCCTGTTCGACCAGGGCCTGTTCGCGGGCGTCGTGCTCGGCGAGTTCTCGATCGACGGGCTGCTGCGCTACGGCATGCCCTCCGAAGTGCAGGCGCGCTATGCGGTCTCACTGCTCGACGCCAAGGGCAACGTCATTGCCGGCACCACGACCAACCTCAAGGAAAGCGGCACGCGGCTGCTCCCGTGGTCGGAGCGGACCAACGAATACGAGGTGCCGGTGTCGCCGGTGGGCAATGCGCTGCTGCTGCGCGCGCAGGCCTATCGCACCTCCCAGGGGGTGGTGGGCAACGGGCTCTTCTGGCTGGTCTGCGCGCTCAGCGTGCTGACCAGCTGGATGCTGATCGGCACCTGGCGCCACACGCGGCGGCGGCTGCAGGCGCAGCAGCGGCTGGTGGCCGAAACCAACTTCCGGCGCGCGATGGAAAACTCCATGCTGACCGGCATGCGGGTGCTCGACCTGCAGGGCCGCATCACCTATGTGAACGCCGCTTTCTGCGCGATGACCGGCTGGAGCGAAGCCGAGCTGGTCGGGCAATCGCCGCCCTTCCCCTACTGGCTCGAATCCGACCGCGAAGTGATGAACGAGCGCCTGGAAGAAGAGCTGCACGGGCGCGCCCTGCCCGGCGGCTTCCAGGTGCGCGTGAAGCGCAAGAACGGCAGCGTGTTCAACGCGCGCCTCTATGTGTCGCCGCTGATCGATGCACGCGGCCACCAGACCGGCTGGATGACGTCGATGACCGACATCACCGAGCCGACGCGCATCCGCGAACAGCTCTCGGCATCGTACGAACGCTTCACCACCGTGCTCGAAGCGCTCGACGCGGCGGTGTCGGTGGCCCCCATCGGCAGCGAAGAGCTGCTGTTCGCAAACAAGCTGTACCGCCTCTGGTTCGGCTCCGACACCGTGGGCCACCTCGGCATGGTGGCCCAGGCCGGCGTGCCGGCTTCGAACGCGCACGACGAAGGCCTCGACGACGTCGATCCCTACGCCGGCCTGCCGATCGACACGCTCACCGCAGCGCAGGCGGCCAACAACGAAATCTTCGTGCCCCACCTCGGCAAGTGGCTCGAAGTGCGTTCGCGCTACCTGACCTGGGTGGACGGCCGCCTCGCGCAACTGGTGATCGCCACCGACATCACGCCGCGCCGCGATGCCGAAGAGCAGGCCGCGGCACAAGCCGACCGCGCGCAAGCCGCCAGCCGCCTCATCACGATGGGCGAGATGGCATCGAGCGTGGCGCACGAACTCAACCAGCCGCTCACGGCCATCACCAACTACTGCAACGGGATGATGTCGCGCATCAAGGGGCAGACGATCGACAACGACGCCCTGCTCGCCGCTCTGGAAAAGACATCGAAGCAGGCCCAGCGCGCCGGCCAGATCATCCAGCGCATCCGCTCCTTCGTGAAGCGCAGCGAGCCCAACCGCACGCCCGCCGACGTTGCCACCATGGTGAGCGAAGCCGTCGAGCTCGCGGGCATCGAACTGCGCCGGCGCAACGTGCGCCTGAACCACTACGTGGCTGCGCGGCTGCCGGTGGTGCGCGTCGACCCGATCCTGATCGAGCAGGTGATGGTCAACCTGCTGAAGAACGCCGCCGAATCCATCGACCTCGCCGACCGTCCGCTGGCGCGTCGAAGCGTCGAACTGCGCGTGCTGCCCAAGGTGATCGAAGGGCACAACGCCATCGAGTTCTCGGTGCAGGACACGGGCAAGGGCCTGTCGCCCGAAGTCATGGACCGGCTCTACGAAGCCTTCTTCTCCACCAAGCCCGAAGGCATGGGCATCGGGCTCAATCTGTGCCGCACCATCGTCGAGTCGCACCGCGGCCGGATGCAGGCGGAGAACATCTACAATGGCCCGGATGTGATCGGATGCCGTTTTTCCTTCTGGATTCCGGTGTTGGACGCTATCAGTTCCGTAGCTAGCGACGAGGCAAAGGTACCTGCATGAGTTTGATTCCGAAGAAGGGCACGGTCTATGTCGTCGACGACGACGAAGCCGTACGCGATTCGCTGCAATGGCTGCTCGAAGGCAAGGACTACAGAGTCCGCTGTTTCGATTCCGCCGAATCCTTTCTTTCCCGATACGACCCGCGCGAAGTCGCCTGTTTGATCGTCGACATCCGCATGGCCGGCATGACCGGCCTCGAACTGCAGGATCGGCTGATCGAACGGCGCTCTCCGCTGCCGATCGTGGTCATCACCGGCCACGGCGACGTGCCGATGGCGGTCGACAGCATGAAGAAGGGCGCAATGGATTTCATCCAGAAGCCCTTCAACGACGAAGAACTCGTCACGCTGGTCGAGCGCATGCTCGAACATGCGCGCGGCGCCTTCACGCAGCACCAGCAGTCGGCCAGCCGCGACGCGCTGCTGTCCAAGCTCACCGGCCGCGAGGCGCAGGTGCTCGAGCGCATCGTCGCCGGCCGCCTGAACAAGCAGATCGCCGACGACCTCGGCATCAGCATCAAGACGGTGGAGGCGCACCGCGCCAACATCATGGAAAAGCTCAACGCCAACACCGTGGCCGATCTGCTCAAGATCGCCCTCGGACAGGCAGCACCGGCCGCCAAAGCCTAGAAGCTATCCGCCCGATAGCCATGGATGTCTCCCACGCCTGCGCAAGCGGGCGTTTTTACTTGGAAAATCGAAACCGATGACCGCCCAACTGATCGACGGCAACGCCCTCGCCAAAACCATCCGCGCCGAGGTTGCCGGCCGCACCGCCGCACTGAAGGCCAGCGGCGTGAACCCGGCCCTTTCCATCATCCTCGTGGGCGAAGACCCGGCCAGCCAGGTCTACACGAAGCACAAGGTCAACGACAGCACCGAAACCGGCCTGCAGGCCACCCTGGAGCGCTACCCCGCCGACATGAGCGAGGCCGACCTGCTGGCCCGCATCCGCGCGCTCAACGACGATCCCGCAGTGCACGGCATCCTGGTGCAGCTCCCGCTGCCCAGGCACATGGACAGCCAGAAGGTCATCGAGACGATTTCGCCCGCCAAGGACGTGGACGGCTTTCACGTCGCCAGCGCCGGCGCGTTGATGACTGGAGCGCCCGGCTTCTGGCCCTGCACGCCTTTCGGCTGCATGAAGATGCTCGAATCGATCGGCTGCGACCTGCGCGGCAAGCATGCGGTCGTCATCGGCCGCAGCAACATCGTCGGCAAGCCGATGGCCATGATGCTGCTGGCCAAGAGCGCCACCGTGACCATCTGCCACAGCGCCACGCAAGACCTCGGCGCCATCACCCGCCAGGCCGACGTGATCGTCGCGGCCGTGGGCAAGCGCAACCTCGTGACCGCCGACATGGTGAAGCCGGGCGCCATCGTCATCGACGTGGGCATGAACCGCAAGGAAGACGGCAAGCTGGCCGGCGACGTCGATTTCGATGGCGTCAAGGAAGTCGCTGGCTGGATCACTCCCGTGCCCGGTGGCGTCGGCCCGATGACCCGTGCCATGCTGCTCGTCAACACCCTTGAAGCGGCCGAGCGCGCCGCCAAGTGATCCACATGGCCATCACGAACAACCCCCTCCTCGACTTCACCGATCTCCCGCTGTTCGACCGCATCAGGCCCGAGCACGTCGCCCCCGCGGTCGATGCCCTGCTCGCCGATGCCGAGGCGGCGTTGCAGACCGCGACGGCGCCTGAGTTCCCGGCCGACTGGAACGAGATCTCCAAGGTGCTCGAGGTCGCATCGGAGCGCTTCGGCCGCGCATGGAACGCCGTTGGCCACCTCAATGCCGTGGCCGACACGCCCGAGCTGCGCGCCGCCTACAACGAGGCCATGCCGCGCGTCACCGCCTTCTGGACCCGCCTGGGTTCCGACGAGCGGCTCTATGCAAAGTACAAGGCCATCGACGTCGCCACGCTCAATGCCGAACAGCGCCAGGCGCATCGCAACGCCGTGCGCAACTTCGTGCTGGGCGGCGCCGAACTGCAGGGCGAAGCCAAGAAGCGCTTTGCCGACATCCAGGAACGCCTGGCCGAGCTGAGCCAGAAGTTCAGCGAGAACGCGCTCGACGCCACCGACGCGTTCGCCCACTACGCCAAGCTGGGCGAGCTCGAGGGCGTGCCCGAAGACGTGGTCAGCGCGGCACGCGCAGCCGCCGAAGCCGATGGCAAGGAAGGCTACAAGCTCACGCTCAAGATGCCCTGCTACCTGCCGGTGATGCAGTTCGCGAAGCGCAGCGCACTGCGCGAAACGCTCTATCGCGCCTACGTCACCCGCGCCAGCGAATTCGGCGATCCGGCCTTCGACAACACCGCGCTGATCACCGAGATCCTCGCGCTGCGCGAAGAAGAGGCCGGGCTGCTCGGCTACAAGAACTACGGCGAACTGTCGGTGGTGCCGAAGATGGCCGAATCGCCCGAGCAGGTCGTCAAGTTCCTGCGCGATCTCGCCACCAAGGCCCGGCCCTACGGCGAGCGCGATCTCGCCGACCTGCGCGCCTTCGCTTCGGAGCAACTGGGCATCGCCGACCCGCAGCCCTGGGACTGGAGCTACATCGGCGAGAAGCTCAAGGAAGCGCGCTACGCCTTCAGCGAGCAGGAGGTGAAGCAGTACTTCCCCGCGCCCAAGGTCATGGCGGGCCTGTTCAAGATCGTCGAGACGCTGTTCGAAGTGTCCATTCGCCGCGACAGCGCGCCGACCTGGCATCCGAGCGTCGAGTTCTACCGCATCGAGCGCCCAACCCCTCAGGGCGTGCAGAAGGTCGGCCAGTTCTACCTCGACCCCTCCGCCCGTGCTGCCAAGCGCGGCGGCGCCTGGATGGACGACGTGCGCGCCCGCTGGCTGCGCCCCGACAACGGCGTGCTGCAAACGCCCGTGGCGCAGCTGGTGTGCAACTTCGCCAGCGGTGTCGACGGCAAGCCGCCGCTGCTCACGCACGACGACGTGACCACCCTCTTCCACGAGTTCGGCCACGGCCTGCACCACATGCTCACGCAGGTCAACGAGCGCGACGTCTCGGGCATCAGCGGCGTCGAGTGGGACGCGGTCGAGCTGCCGAGCCAGTTCATGGAGAACTTCTGCTGGGAGTGGGATGTGCTCAAGCACATGACGGCCCATGTCGACACCGGCGAGCCGCTGCCGCGCGCGCTGTTCGACAAGATGACCGCCGCCAAGAACTTCCAGAGCGGCCTGCAGACGCTGCGCCAGATCGAGTTCTCGCTGTTCGACATGCTGCTGCACACCGAGTACCGAGCGGCCACAGCGAAGCCGGGCGACGTGATGGCGCTGCTCGGCAAGGTGCGCGCCGAAGTGGCCGTCATGCCCTCGCCGGCCTTCAGCCGTACACCGAATACTTTCAGCCACATTTTCTCGGGCGGCTACGCGGCCGGCTACTACAGCTACAAGTGGGCCGAGGTGCTGAGCGCCGACGCCTACGCGGCTTTCGAGGAAACCGTGGGCGCCGACGGCGAGCCGAACGTCGAGACGGGCCGCAGGTACCGCCAGGCCATCCTGGAGGCCGGCGGCAGCCGCAGCGCCATGGATTCGTTCAAGGCCTTCCGCGGACGCGAGCCGCAGCTTGATGCGCTGCTGCGACACCAGGGCATGGCGGAAGCCCAGCCCGCTTGATGCGGCGCTGAAGCTTGCGATACTCGGGCGATGCATTCGATCCAACAGAAAACTTCCTTGCATCGCCTGACCGGCCTCGCCCTGCTGTTCGTCGCCGCAGGCGCCGTGGCCCAGCCGATCTATCGCAACGTCGACAAGAACGGCAAGGTCACCTTCTCGGACCGGGCTCCGACCGCAAGCACCGAACCGGCGGCAGCGCCACAAGCCGGCGCCGCCACGCCAGCTGCCAATGCAGGGCTCCCCTACGAGTTGCGGCAAGTGGCACAACGCTACCCCGTCACGCTGTACACCGGTGAAGAGTGCACACCCTGCAACGCGGCCCGCACCCTGCTCACCACGCGCGGCATTCCGTTCGAGGAGCGCACCGTCAAGAGCAATGAAGATATCGAGGCGTTCAAACGCATGAGCAACCAGAACTCGCTGCCGCTGCTCACCATCGGCTCGCAGCAGCTCAAGGGCTACTCGGACGCCGAATGGTCGCAATACCTCGATGCGGCAGGCTACCCCAAGAGCAACAGCCTGCCCGCCGGCTACCGGAATGCGCCGGCCCGGCCCATGATCGCGCAGCAGGCAGCGCCGGCGCCGCGCGCCGCAGCGGCACCCGCCGCGCAACCTGCAGCGCCGGCGCCCGCCCCCAGCGATCCGGGCCCCGGCAACCCGGCCGGCATCAAGTTCTGAGCCGGGCGGGCGATTCGCTTTCTCTTCTTAGTTTTCAACGGCGCCAAGCGCCACCCGCAGCCCCTGAAACCGGCGCGGCCCATTCGCGGGACACCGCGGAACCGGCTCTGCCGGGCCGCCGGTGTCGCCCCCGGCGAGGGGGTGGGCGAAGCGACACGAAGTGCGCGAAGCCTGGGGGAGTTTCATTTCAAGCGAACTGCATCGTCTTCACGCCGGCCGCGGTGCCGAGCAGGCACACATCGGCCTTTTGATGAGCGAAGACCCCCACCGTCACCACGCCGGGCCACTGGCTCACCTCGGACTCGAAGGTGAGCGGATCGGTGATCCGCAAGCCCGTCACGTCGATGATGTGCTGGCCGTTGTCGGTGACCAGCGGCAGACCGTCCTTCTCGCGCACCTGGGCAATTCCGCCCAGGCTGGCAAACTGGCGCATGACGCGGCGCGCCGCCATCGGGATGACTTCCACCGGCAGCGGAAAGGCGCCCAGCGTCTCGACCAGCTTGGAGGCATCGGCAATGCAGACGAAGCGCTTCGACTGCGCCGCGACGATCTTCTCGCGCGTGAGTGCCGCACCACCGCCCTTCACCATGAAGCCCTGGTGGTCGATTTCGTCGGCCCCGTCGATGTAGACGGCCAGCTCCTCCACCTCGTTGCTGTCGAAGACCGGGATGCCGAGCGCGCGAAGGCGTTCCGTGGATGCGACCGAGCTCGAGACGGCGCCCTTGATGTCGTCCTTGATCGTGGCCAGCGCGTCGATGAACTTGTTGACCGTCGAGCCGGTGCCGACACCGACGATCTCGCCCTTGACCACGTAGGCGAGTGCGGCGCGGCCGACCTGGGCCTTGAGTTCGTCCTGGGAAAGGGCAGCAGGAGCGGGAGATGGGGAGGCAGGTGCGGTCATCGCGGAGAATCCTTGGCTCATTGAAGCCGAGAATTATCCGATGCCCCTGCTGTTTCCCTCCTCGCTCTATGGCCTGGCCCGCCCTTTTCTGTTCGGTTTCGACCCCGAGCACGCCCATGAACTGACCCTCGACGGGCTCGCGCGCACGCAGAACACGCCGCTGGCCTGCGCCTACGCGGCCTCGCGCGTGGACGACCCGGTCACGCTGGCCGGGCTGACGTTTCCGAATCGCGTGGGACTGGCAGCCGGGCTCGACAAGAACGCCCGCTGCATCGACGCCTTCGCGGCCATGGGCTTCGGGTTCGTCGAAGTCGGCACAGTGACGCCCAAGGCGCAGCCGGGCAACCCCAAGCCGCGCATGTTCCGCCTGCCGCAGCGCGACGCGCTGATCAACCGGCTCGGCTTCAACAACGAGGGGCTCGACGCCTTTCTGGCCAATGTGCAGAAGGCGCGCTTTCGCAAGGGCGGCGGCGGCAAGACGCCCATGCTGCTGGGCCTCAACATCGGCAAGAACGCCGCCACGCCGATCGAGCGCGCGGTGGACGACTACCTCGCCTGCCTCGACGGCGTGTACCCGCATGCCGACTACGTGACGATCAACATCTCGAGCCCGAACACGGCCAACCTGCGGACGCTCCAGAGCGACGAGGCGCTCGACGCGCTGCTCGGCGCGGTGGCCGAACGGCGCGAAGCGCTGGCCACGCGCCACAACAAGCGCTCGCCGCTGTTCGTGAAGATCGCGCCCGATCTCGATGAAACGCAGGTCGCGGTCATTGCCGCCACGCTGCAGCGTCACCGCATGGACGGAGTGATCGCCACCAACACCACGCTGGCGCGCGATGCGGTGGCCGGTCTGCCGCATGCCGAGGAGGCGGGCGGGCTGTCGGGCGCGCCGGTGCGCGAGGCCAGCAACCGTGTGGTTGCGCAACTGCGCGCGGCCTTGGGAAAGAGCTTCCCGATCATCGGGGTCGGCGGCATCCTGAGCGCGGCCGATGCCAAGGCCAAGATCGCCGCGGGCGCGGACGTGGTGCAGATCTACACCGGCCTGATTTACCGCGGCCCGGCGCTGGTCCGGGAGGCGGCCCAGGCGCTGCTGCGCGATCGCAGCAAGGCCTGAGACCTTCTCTCTCTTTCTTCTTTCAGCGCATGCGCCAGAGAATGGGCGCAATGACCGCCGCCCAGCGCAGCAGGCGCCTGGGCCGGATCACCACCACGGCGGCCGCGGCGACGACGCCGGTGGCCACCGGATGCGCGCGTGCAATGCGCAGCGCCGCAGCAGCAGCCGTTTCATTGGGCGGAGGGCCTTCCTCGCCTGCCGGCTGCGTTTCACGCCCCCCCTGCAGGGTTGCAATGCGCTCGCGCTGACGCTCCATGCGGACCAGCAGCGCCTCGCGCGTGGCCGGCCGCGGGGGACGCGGCGCCTCATCGTCCTGTTCCGGATCTCTGCCCAGGCCGAAGCTGTCCTGGACCCAGGCCCAGTCGCGTTCGAACTCCCGGCGGGCCGGAGCGAAGCTGTTGGAGGCGTTGCGCAGGGTCAGCAGCAGCCCGGCGGCAGCACCCAGCCAGAGCACGATCCACACGCCGGCCACGGACCACGCGGCCGTGATGCGGTGCGGCGTTTCCCAGAAATGCACCACCACCGCCACCGACAGCAAGGCCACCGTCACGGTGGTCAGCCCCAGCACGGCCACGACGAGGATGAGCAGCAGCTTCAGGCGCTGCTTCTCGTCCTCCCAGGCCATGTGCAGCAGCTGCACACGATCCTCGGCCGCCAGTGCGCCTTCGGCGGCTGCAATGCGCAGCCGGCGTATCCGGGCGCCCACCCCGAGCAGGGAGAGCAGCCTCATGCGCAGGCCCCCACCCCGCTCAGCGAGCGGCAGCGAACAGTCCGGCCGTGCGCGCTCAGGTCAGGGCGATCAGCGGCGGCCAAGCAACAGACCCACCAGCACGCCGACGGCCAGTGCGGCGCCTGCGATCTGCCAAGGTTCGTCGTGGGCGTAGGCGTTGGTGGCGGAGGCCGCGTCGCGCGCCTTCTTGGCGGCGAGCTTGCTTTTCTCGGCGGCGAGTTCGCGCGCGATGGCGAGCTTGGTGTCGATGCGCTGGCGCAGCGCCTTGATGTGGGGAACCGAATCCAGGTCCTTGCTGGCCAGCACGCCACGCACGTCGCTTGCGATGTCTTCGGCTGCTGCTTCAAGATTGTTGGATGCACTCATTGGAATCTTTCCTCCGTGATGACACCGGCACCGCGCCGGCGGCTTCACGCCAGCAAATGGCGTGGTGTCATGTTACAGGCTCGAAAGCCCCTCATGCGCGGCAGATGTGCAGACTTGTGCACGTTCTCAGGCATCGGCCAGCAACCGTGCGACGTGCGATCCGATCGCGAGGCTGCTGGTGAGCCCCGGCGATTCGATGCCGAAGAGATTGACCAGCCCGGGCACGCCGTGCGATGCGGGGCCATCGATCACGAAGTCGGCGGCCGGCTCGCCCGGGCCCGAGATCTTGGGCCGCATGCCGGCATAGCCCGGGATCAACCCGCCGTCGGGCAAGGCTGGCCAGTACTTGCGCACCTCGGCATAGAAACCGTCGCCGCGCGTGGGGTCCACCACCAGGTCGTCGGCCGATCCGACCCATTGAACGTCGGGTCCGAACTTGGCCTGGCCACCGAGATCGATCGTCAGGTGCACGCCGAGCCCGCCGGGCTCGGGCACCGGGTAGATGAGCCGGCTGAAGGGCGCGCGACCCGACAGGGTGAAGTAGTTGCCCTTGGCAAAGTGCTCCGTCGGAACCGCCGTCGCAGGCAGTCCCTCGAACCGCCGGGCCAGCGCTGGTGCCCCCAGGCCCGCCGCATTGACCACGCTGCGGCAGCGCAGCGAGGTTCCGTCCTCCGCTATCAAGACGATAGCGCCACCCTCACATTCGGCACGCGCGATGGGCGATTTCAGTGCCAGCATCCCGCCCGCGTTCTCCAGGTCGCCGAGCAGGCTCAGCATGAGCGCGTGGCTGTCGACGATGCCGGTGCTCGGCGAATGCAGCGCGGCCGTGCAATGCAACTGCGACTCCATCGCCGCCGCCTGCTGCGCAGTGATCTGTTCCAGGTCATCGACGCCATTGGCCGCGGCCTTCGCCCGGATGACTTCGAGCTGGCCCACCTGCTCGGGCGTTGTCGCCACGATGAGCTTGCCGCAGCGCCGGTGCGGCACACCGCGCGCCGCGGCATACGCATAGAGCGCATGCCGCCCCTCGACGCACAGGCGCGCCTTCAGCGAACCCTGCGGGTAGTAGATGCCCGCGTGAATGACTTCGCTGTTGCGCGAACTGGTCCCGGTGCCGATGGCACCTTCGGCTTCGAGCACCAGCACCTCCCGGCCCGCGAGCGCCAAGGCGCGCGCCACTGCCAGCCCCACCACACCACCGCCGATGACGGCGCAATCGAGTTCGTCCATGGCGCGAGCTTAGCGCGCTCGCCCACGGCATTCACGATACCGTGGGTGGCGGCTCGGGATCGGTGGGCTCGTCGGGCGGCGTGCTCGGCCCTTCGTCGGGCTCGACGGGCAGGTCCGGCGTGACGGGGGTCGGAAGATCGGGATGGGTGGCCATGGTCGTCTCCTTTTCCCGGTTGTAGGTCGCCGCCGCAGATCTTCAGCCAGTACGCAGCCGCTCTTGGCGTCAGCGCGGGCCGACAGTTCCGTCGACGAAGGCCGCGAGCGCGATCTTCGGCAGGCGGCCGGGATCGGCAATGGCGTCGATCGCGACGATGCGCCCCTCTGCCACCGTGACACGCAGCACGAGGAAGAGGCGGCCGCGCGGCGCCACCACGACGCCCACGGTGCCGTCGACCAGCGCGGCCCGCGCGCCCTGCGCGCGCCCCACGAAGGCCTTCGCCACCGCCGCCGCACCGCGGACTTCGCTCTGCGCACCGACGCGCATGGCCGCTGCGTCGGCGCGGAACACCACGTCCGGGTCAAGCACCGCGAGCAGTCCGCTCAGGTCGCCGCCGCGCGAAGCGGCGAGAAAAGCCTCGATCACGCTGCGTTGGCCCGCAAGCGTGGGCTCCGGAACGGCGGGCCGCCCCTGCACCCGACGCCGTGCGCGGCTTGCGAGCTGCCTGGCAGCGGTTGGCGAGCGGCCCACGATGGGCGCGATCTCGTCGAAGGACAGGTCGAACATGTCGTGCAACACGAAAGCGATGCGCTCGGCCGGCGCCAGCATTTCGAGCACCACGAGCAACGCGACACCCACCGAATCGGCCATCGATGCTTCGGACTCGGGGTTGCCTGGGCTACCCAAGTCTGCGGGCGGCTCCGGCGCATCGTCGTCGTCCAGCGAGTCCTCGCGCCGCGACTTGCGCGAGCGCAACATGTCCAGGCAGACGCGCCCGACCACCGTGGTCAGCCAGCCGCCGAGGTTCGCAATGCCGTCCGCCTCGGAGCGGCCGAGACGCAGCCAGGTTTCCTGCACCGCGTCTTCCGCCTCGCTCAGCGAACCGAGCATCCGATAGGCGATGCCGCGCAGATGCGAACGGTGGGCCTGAAAACGCTCGGCCAGAAAAATTTGTTCGTCCATGGGTCACATTTCCTTTTCGTGTTCCGTCATGGCCTTGACGGACGAAACCCCGCCGACGTGACAGCAGGACGTCGGCGCGGGATTGGTTGCGTCATTCACGACACCCGCCATCACTTTCAAAGGAAATGAGTATGCAAGCACGAATGAAGAACCCGGCCCTGGTCCTGCCCGACGCGATGCAGGCGCTGTTCGCATTGAACAAGGCCACGGAAAAAGACGGCCTGCCCTATGTGACGACCAAGCTCGTGCACCTGCGTGCGAGCCAGATCAACGGATGCAGCGTGTGCGTCGACATGCATTCGCGCGAACTCAAGAAGGCCGAGCAGAAAGACGAGCGCATCTTCGCGGTGGCGGCGTGGCGCGACACGCCCTATTTCACCGATGCCGAGCGCGCCGCGCTCGCACTCACCGAAGCCGTGACGCGGCTGAGCGACAAGGCCGACCCCGTGCCCGACGACGTCTACAACGAAGCCGCGCGCCACTACGACGAGACAGCACTGGCCGCATTGATCGTTTCGATCGGACTGATCAACATCTGGAACCGCTTCAACGCAACGGTCCGGCAGATGGCGGGCGCGCGCTGGGACTGAGCGCGTCGCGCCTCCCGAGGCATTCATCGGGCATCGAACACGGGGCCTTGGCGAGCGTGCTCGGCCATCGCCTCCGTTCGGTGCGAAATGACGCGCCCAAGCAAAAGCGACCTGGGAAACCCAAGTCGCTGATGATGTTCGAGGAAATTGGTGGGCGGTGGAGGCTTCGAACCTCCGACCCCAGCAGTGTGAATGCTGTGCTCTACCCCTGAGCTAACCGCCCTTTCAACTCTTCGGCACCGCGAGTGCAGTGCCGTGGAATTAATCGCGTTGTGCGAAGCCTTCGATTATGCCACAGGATTTCCTGCGTTTTGACGAAACACAGTGCGTCCGCCGCTGGATTTGTCGAGTTGGGACAACAGCGCCTCGTGCGCGGCAAGCTCCTGCTCGCCCGCCGCGATCACCGGCAGGTCGAACTGGCTCAGGTCGATGGCCACCACGGTGGTGCCCTGCGCCGGCTCGTTCGACGCGACGTCGATCAGCAGCGCATCCTGGCCGCGCGTGAGGTTGATGTAGACGTCGGCCAGCAGCTGCGCATCGAGCTTGGCGCCGTGGAAGGTGCGGTTCGAACGGTCGACGCCGAAACGGTCGCACAGCGCATCGAGCGAGTTGCGCTTGCCCGGGTAGACCTGCTTCGCCATGGCGAGCGTGTCGGTCACTTCGCTCACGAAGCTGCGCAGCGGCGGCAGCCCGGCCATCTCGAGCTCCTTGTTGAGGAAGCCGACGTCGAAGGCCGCGTTGTGGATGATCAGCTCGGCGCCGCGCAGGTACTCGACGATGTCGTTGCCCAGCGTGGCGAACTTCGGCTTGTCGCGCAGGAAGTCGGTCGTCAGGCCGTGCACCTTGAGCGCGTCTTCATGGCTCTCGCGCTCGGGGTTGAAATAGATGTGCAGGTCGTTGCCGGTGAGCTTGCGGGCAAACAGCTCGACGCAGCCGAGCTCGATCACGCGGTCGCCGTTCTCGGCGGACAGGCCGGTGGTTTCGGTATCGAGGACGATCTGGCGTGACATACGGTGGCTCTTTCAGTGATTCTCTTTGGCGTGGTTGATCGAGTACTTGGGAATCTCGATCGTCACATTCTCCTGCGCCAGGATCGATTGGCAACTGAGGCGCGATTGCGGCTCGAGGCCCCAGGCGCGGTCGAGCAGGTCTTCTTCGCCCTCTTCCGCTTCGTTGAGCGAGTTGAAGCCCTCGCGCACGATCACGTGGCAGGTGGTGCAGGCGCAGCTCATCTCGCAGGCGTGCTCGATGTTGATGTGGTTGTCGAGCAGCGCCTCGCAAATCGAGGTACCGGCGGGCGCGGTGATTTCGGCGCCTTGCGGGCAGTACTCGGGATGCGGGTAGATCTTGATCGTGGGCATGTTGTCGTTCTAGAGGGATTCGACCTTGCGGCCGGCGAGTGCACGCGCAATGCCCGCATTCATGCGCTGGGCCGCGAAGGCCTCGGTGTCGTTGGCGAGCAACTTGGTGGCCGCCTCGATGGCGGCCGCCTCGCTGCCCTTGGCAGCTTCGCGCAGCTGCGCCATCGACGCGTCGATGACCGCGCGCTCTTCGTCGTTCAGCAGGTCGCCGTCGGCGTCGAGCGCGCTTTGCGTAGCGAGCAGCATGCGCTCGGCGTCGACACGCGCTTCGACGAGCGCCCGGGCCTGCATGTCCTGCTGGGCGGTGGAGAAGCTCTCCTGCAGCATGGTCGCAATCTGGTCGTCCGAGAGGCCGTACGACGGCTTGACCGCGACGCTGGCTTCGACGCCGCTGCCCTGCTCCTTGGCGCTGACGCTGAGCAGGCCGTCGGCATCGACGGTGAAGGTCACGCGGATGCGCGCCGCACCGGCCGCCATCGGCGGGATGCCCCGCAGCGTGAATCGCGCGAGGCTGCGGCAGTCGGCCACCAGGTCGCGCTCGCCTTGCACCACGTGCAGCGCGAGGGCGGTCTGGCCGTCCTGGTAGGTCGTGAAATCCTGGGCCATCGCGGTGGGGATGGTCTGGTTGCGCGGCACGATGCGCTCGACCAGGCCGCCCATGGTTTCGATGCCCAGCGACAGCGGGATCACGTCGAGCAGCAGCAGTTCGCCTGCGCCGTTGTTGCCGGCGAGCTGGTTGGCCTGGATCGCGGCGCCGAGCGCCACGACTTCGTCGGGGTTCAGGTCGACCAGCGGCTCGCGGCCGAAAAACTCGGCAACGGCGCTGCGGATCTGCGGCATGCGGGTGGAGCCGCCGACGAGAACGATGCCCTGCAGGTCGTCCGCCTTGAGCTTCGCGTCGCGCAGCGCCTTGCGGACGGCGGCAATGGTACGGTCGGTGAGCGGCTTCGTTGCCGCGTCGAAATGCGCGCGCGTCAGGTCGAATCGGGCCGCGCCGCCGGCCACGTCGGCGTGGAACGCCACGGTGTCCGAATCGGTCAGGGCCTCCTTCGCCGCACGGGCCGCCACGAGCACCGCGGCCTTGTCGCCGTCGCTGCCGGCCTGCGAGCCGGTTTGCGCGAGCACGAAGTCGGCGAGCGCGTGGTCGTAGTCATCGCCTCCCAGGGCCGAGTCGCCTCCTGTGGCGATGACCTCGAACACGCCTTGGGTGAGCCGCAGGATCGAGATGTCGAAGGTCCCGCCGCCCAGGTCGTAGACCGCATAGACGCCTTCGCTCGCGTTGTCCAGGCCGTAGGCGATGGCCGCGGCCGTGGGCTCGCTGATCAGGCGCAGCACGTTGAGGCCGGCGAGCTGCGCGGCGTCCTTGGTGGCCTGGCGCTGGCCTTCGTCGAAGTAGGCCGGCACGGTGATGACGGCGCCGTAGAGCTCGTCGTCGAAGGTGTCTTCGGCGCGGAAGCGCAACGTCGCCAGAATCTCGCCGCTGATCTCGACGGGCGACTTCTCGCCCGCGCTGGTCTGGACCTTCACCATGCCGCCGTCGCCGCCGGCGATGCGGTAGGACATGGCTTCGCGGTTGGCGATGTCGGCCAGGCCGCGCCCCATGAGCCGCTTGACCGAGGTGATGGTGTTGGAGGGGTCCTGCGCACGCGCGGCCACGGCCTCGAAACCGATGTGGCGGCGATCGCCGTCCAGGTAGCGAACGGCCGAAGGCAGCAGCACGCGGCCCTGGTCGTCGGGCAGGCACTCGGCCACGCCATTGCGCACCGCAGCCACCAGCGAATGCGTGGTGCCGAGGTCGATGCCCACGGCAATGCGGCGCTGATGCGGATCGGGCGCCTGGCCGGGTTCGGAAATCTGAAGAAGAGCCATCAGGCCTCCCGCCGGGCCGTCCCAAGGGAGGCCTGCGCCTCCCCGGGGGGCAGCGAGTACACGAAGTGGTGAGCGTGGGGGTGCATGTCGTTATTGTCCCAACTGATCGAATTTGGCTTCGACGTCCTGTCCGAAGCGCTCAATGAACATGAGGGCTCTCACCTGCTGCGCGGCGGCGGGGTAGTCGCCCTTCTCGTCGATCAGCCAGTCGAGCGACGAGAGCGCGCGTGCGCGGCCGGCCTCGACCTCCGCCTGCAGCTTCTCGACCGCGGCGAGGTCGCCCGCGTCGTCGAGCGCTTCGCGCCATTCCATCTGCTGCATCAGGAAATCGGGCGGCATCGCCGTGTTGTGCTCGGCGTTCAGCGGCGCGCCGTGGAGTTCGCAGATGTAGCTCGCGCGGCGGATCGGGTCCTTGAGCCGCTGGTAGGCCTCGTTGATGCGCACCGACCACTGCATGGCCACGCGCTGCGCCGCGGCGCCCTGCGCGGCAAAACGGTCCGGATGGGCCTCGCGCTGCAGATCTTTCCAGCGCGCATCGAGCGCGGCGCGGTCCTGCGCAAAGGTGGCAGGGACGGCGAACAGTTGGAAGTCGGTGTCGTTCAGGTTCATGGCAAGAAAAAACCGCCAGCACATGACATGGTGGCGGCTGTGGTCGCTGTCAGCGACAGCGCGTCAGATGCGAAAGCTCTCTCCGCAGCCGCAACGGTCCCGTTCGTTCGGGTTGATGAACTTGAAGCCCTCGTTCAAGCCTTCGCGCACGAAGTCGAGCTGCGTGCCGTCGATGTAGGCCAGGCTCTTGGGATCGACCAGCACCTTCACGCCGTGGTCTTCGAACACCACGTCCTCGGGCGCCATTTCATCCACGTACTCGAGCTTGTAGGCCAAGCCGGAGCAACCGGTGGTCTTCACACCCAGCCGCACGCCCACGCCCTTGCCTCGTTTGCCGAGGTAGCGAGTGACATGGCGCGCAGCGGCTTCGGTCAGCGTGACGGCCATCTCAATGAACAGCTTCGGCGGCAGACTCGGTCTTGGCGCCGTGCTTCGCCTTGTAGTCGCTCACGGCCGCCTTGATGGCATCTTCCGCGAGGATCGAGCAGTGGATCTTGACCGGCGGCAGCGCCAGTTCTTCGGCGATCTGCGCGTTCTTCAGCGCAGCCGCTTCGTCGAGCGTCTTGCCCTTGACCCATTCGGTCACGAGCGAGGACGAGGCAATGGCGGAGCCGCAGCCATAGGTCTTGAAGCGTGCGTCTTCGATCACGCCGGTTTCCGGGTTGACCTTGATCTGCAGCTTCATGACGTCGCCGCAGGCCGGTGCGCCGACCATGCCGGTGCCTACCGTGTCATCGCCCTTTTCGAAGGAGCCGACGTTGCGGGGATTTTCGTAGTGGTCGATGACCTTGGATGAATATGCCATGGTGTACCTCTCAAGCTTTGTTCAATCGTGGAGCGCTGGGCCGGCCAATGTCAGTGGGCCGACCACTGGATCGTGCTGATGTCGACGCCGTCCTGGAACATCTCCCACAGGGGGCTCAGCTCGCGCAGCTTGGCAACGTTGTGCTTGATGGTCGAAATGGCGTAGTCGATTTCTTCTTCGGTCGTGAAACGGCCGATGGTCATGCGAAGGCTGCTGTGGGCCAGCTCGTCGCTGCGGCCCAGGGCGCGCAGCACGTAGCTGGGCTCGAGGCTGGCCGAGGTGCAGGCCGAACCCGACGACACCGCCAGGCCCTTGATGCCCATGATCAGCGACTCGCCTTCGACGTAGTTGAAGCTCATGTTCAGGTTGTGCGGCACACGCTGTTCGAGGTCGCCGTTGATGAACACCTGCTCGACATCCTTCAGGCCGTCGAGCAGACGCTTCTGCAGGCGGGTGGCCTTGGCGATGTCTTCCTTCATTTCGAGCCTGGCGATGCGGAAGGCCTCGCCCATGCCCACGATCTGGTGCGTCGGCAGGGTGCCCGAGCGCATGCCGCGCTCATGGCCACCGCCGTGCATCTGTGCCTCGAGCCGCACGCGCGGCTTGCGGCGCACATACAGCGCGCCGATGCCCTTGGGGCCGTAGGTCTTGTGCGAGGCCAGGCTCATCAGGTCGATGGGCAGCTTTGCGGTGTCGATCTCGACCTTGCCGGTGGCTTGCGCCGCATCGACGTGGAAGATCACGCCCTTTTCGCGACAGGCATTGCCGAGCGCGACCACGTCCTGGACGACGCCGATTTCGTTGTTCACGTACATGACGCTCGCAAGGATCGTGTCGGGGCGGATCGCCGCCTTGAACTTGTCGAGGTCGAGCAGGCCGTTTTCCTCGACGTCCATGTACGTGACCTCGAAGCCCTGGCGTTCGAGTTCGCGCATGGTGTCGAGCACGGCCTTGTGCTCGGTCTTCACCGTGATGAGGTGCTTGCCCTTGCCCTTGTAGAAATGGGCCGCGCCCTTGATCGCAAGGTTGTTCGACTCGGTGGCACCGGAAGTCCAGACGATCTCGCGCGGGTCGGCGCCGATCAGCTCGGCCACCTGGCCGCGCGCCTTCTCGACCGCCTCTTCAGCCTCCCAGCCCCAGGCGTGGCTGCGCGATGCCGGGTTGCCGAAGTGTTCGCGCAACCAGGGAATCATGGCGTCGACCACACGCGGGTCGACCGGCGTGGTCGCGCCGTAATCGAGATAGATCGGGAAATGAGGAGTGACGTCCATGGCTGGCTCGGGCTGGCGTGGGGGATGTTCTTTGATCTGGGCTTCTCGCGGCAGCGCCCGAAGGCGCTGTCCACGACTCAGGGCTTCAGGACTTGGCGAAGGCGTTGCCGAGGGCGAACACCGAATTCGGCGCATTCACGCGAATCGGCTTGACCACCGGCTGGGCCGAGATGGCCCGCTTGACGACAGGCTTGTTCTCGATCTGCACGCCCTTGGCGATCTGGTCGTCGACCAGCTTCTGCAGGGTGACGGAATCGAGAAACTCGACCATGCGCTGGTTCAGCGAGGCCCACAGTTCGTGCGTCATGCAACGGCCGGCTTCACCGAGGCAGTTTTCCTTGCCGCCGCATTGCGTGGCGTCGATGGGTTCATCGACGGAAACAATGATGTCGGCCACGGTGATATCCGCAGCCTTGCGACCGAGGCTGTAGCCGCCACCAGGGCCGCGGGTCGACTCGACCAACTCGTGGCGGCGCAGCTTGCCGAACAGCTGCTCGAGGTACGACAATGAAATCTGCTGCCGCTGGCTGATCGCAGCCAGCGTGACCGGACCGGTGTTCTGACGCAACGCCAGATCGATCATTGCTGTGACCGCAAAACGGCCTTTGGTAGTGAGACGCATCGCAAGCTCCTTCAAGTGCTTACCGTTGAAATGACACCGTGGCCCCGGCCCGCGGTGACTTCGTCTCCGCCCTGCCCGACCCTTGACGCTGGTGAACCAGTCGGTAGGAGTCGGTCCTTCATCGCGAAGTTCTTCTTGTTGTTGAGTATTTCGGTCAAGTATAGCAGAAGCCCCTGAACGCTGCTCGGGTAAACCCCAGCGCCTGGCGCTCGAGGGTCGCGAGCCCCTGACCTGCGGGGCTAAACCACGATGTTGTCGCCGCCGGCGGCACCGAATGCCTGCTCCCGCAGCAGCGCCAGCTGATCCCGCACCCGCGCCGCCTTCTCGAATTCGAGGTTGCGGGCGTGCTCGAGCATGAGCTTCTCCAGGCGCTTGATTTCCCGGGCGATGTCCTTCTCGCTCATGTCCTCGACCTTGGCGCGCTCCAGGTCGAGCTTCGCCATTTCCTTGCCCGTCTTTTCGCTGTAGACGCCGTCGATCAGGTCGCGCACCTGCTTGACGATGCTGCGCGGCGTGATGCCGTGGGCCTCGTTGTGGGCGATCTGCCGGGCGCGCCGGCGCTCGGTTTCGTCGATGGCCTTCTTCATCGAATCGGTCATCCGGTCGGCATAGAGGATCGCCTTGCCGTTCAGGTTCCGGGCCGCCCGGCCGATGGTCTGGATCAGCGAGCGCTCGGCGCGCAGGAAGCCTTCCTTGTCGGCGTCCAGGATCGCCACCAGCGAGACCTCGGGAATGTCCAGGCCTTCGCGCAGCAGGTTGATGCCCACCAGCACGTCGAAAGTGCCCAGGCGCAGGTCGCGCAGGATTTCCACCCGCTCGACCGTGTCGACGTCGCTGTGCAGGTAGCGCACCTTCACGCCGTTGTCGCCCAGGTAGTCGGTCAGCTGCTCGGCCATGCGCTTGGTCAGCGTGGTGATCAGCACGCGTTCGTTCTTGTCGACGCGGATGCGGATCTCGCCCAGCACGTCGTCCACCTGGTGCGTCGCGGGGCGCACCTCGACCTCGGGGTCGATCAGCCCGGTCGGCCGCACCAGCTGTTCGACCACGTTCCCGGCATGGTCCTTCTCGTACTGCGCCGGCGTGGCCGAAACGAAGATGCACTGGCGCATGCGCGTCTCGAACTCCTCCAGCTTCAGCGGGCGGTTGTCCAGCGCGCTCGGCAGGCGAAAGCCGTATTCGACCAGCGTGGTCTTGCGCGCCCGGTCGCCGTTGTACATGCCGCCGAGCTGGCCGATCATCTGGTGGCTCTCGTCGAGGAACATCAGCGCGTCCTTCGGCAGGTAGTCGGTCAGCGTGGCCGGCGGCTCGCCCGGCGCGGCGCCCGAGAGGTGCCGCGTGTAGTTCTCGATGCCCTTGCAGTGGCCGATTTCGGCCAGCATTTCCAGGTCGAAGCGGGTGCGCTGCTCCAGCCGCTGCGCCTCGACGAGCTTGCCCTGCGAAACGAATTCCTTGAGCCGCTCGGCCAGCTCGATCTTGATGGTCTCGACCGCGCCCAGCACCTTGTCGCGCGGCGTCACGTAGTGGCTCGACGGGTACACCGTGAAGCGCGGGATCTTCTGGCGGATGCGCCCCGTGAGCGGATCGAACAGCTGCAGCGTCTCGATCTCGTCGTCGAACAGCTCGACGCGGATCGCCAGTTCGCTGTGCTCGGCCGGAAACACGTCGATGGTGTCGCCGCGCACGCGGAAGGTGCCGCGCGAGAAATCCTGCTCGTTGCGGGTGTACTGCATGCGGATCAGCCGGCCGATCACGTCGCGCTGGCCGATCTTGTCGCCCACCCGCATGATGAAACGCATCTGCGTGTAGTCCTCGGGCGTGCCGATGCCGTAGATGGCGCTCACCGTGGCCACGATGACCGTGTCGCGCCGCTCCAGCACGCTCTTGGTGGCCGACAGCCGCATCTGCTCGATGTGCTCGTTGATCGACGAGTCCTTCTCGATGAACAGGTCGCGCTGCGGCACGTAGGCCTCGGGCTGGTAGTAGTCGTAGTAGCTCACGAAGTACTCGACCGCGTTCTTCGGAAAGAACTCGCGGAACTCGCTGTAGAGCTGCGCCGCCAGCGTCTTGTTGGGCGCGAACACGATGGCCGGTCGGCCCAGCCGCGCGATCACGTTGGCCATGGTGAAGGTCTTGCCCGAGCCCGTGACGCCCAGGAGCGTCTGGAACACCTCGCCGTCGATCACGCCCTCGACCAGCCCGTCGATCGCCTTCGGCTGGTCGCCAGCCGGCGGATAGGGCTGGAAAAGCTCGAACGGCGAGTCGGGGTAGTGGATGAATTCGCCCGGTTTCACCGGCCCGATCGGGTCCAGTTTCTTCAGGTCTGCTATGGCTTCGTCGTTCTCTGGCATGGCTGTTCCCGACAGGTGGCGCGTGGCCGGTAAAATTCAAGGCAACCGGAAAGCATAAAGCCTCCCCCGGTTGCCAGCGAAGCTTTCATCCCAAAGGACCTTTCCATGTCTATGTTCACCGCGGTCGAAATGGCACCGCGCGACCCGATCCTCGGCCTCAACGAGCAATTTGCAGCCGACACCAACCCCAACAAGGTCAATCTCGGCGTCGGCGTCTATTACGACGACAACGGCAAGCTGCCGCTGCTCCAGTGCGTGCAGGCGGCCGAACAGAACATGATGAAGGCCCCCTCGGCCCGCGGCTACCTGCCGATCGACGGCATCGCGGCCTACGACAATGCCGTCAAGGGCCTGGTGTTCGGCGCCGACAGCGAACCCGTGCAATCGGGCCGCGTCGCCACCATCCAGGGCATCGGCGGCACCGGCGGCCTGAAGGTCGGCGCCGACTTCCTGAAGAAGATCAACCCCGCCGCCAAGGTGCTGATCAGCGACCCGAGCTGGGAAAACCACCGCGCCCTGTTCACCAACGCCGGCTTCGAGGTCGAAAGCTACCCCTACTACGACGCCGCCAAGCGCGGCGTGAACTTCGACGGCATGCTGGCCGCACTGAACGCCGCGCCGGCGGGCACCATCGTGGTGCTGCACGCCTGCTGCCACAACCCGACCGGCTACGACATCACCCCGGCACAGTGGGACCAGGTGGTCGCCGCCGTCAAGGCCAAGGGCCTCGTGCCCTTCCTCGACATGGCCTACCAGGGCTTCGGCTACGGCCTCAAGGAAGACGGCGCGGCCGTCGGCAAGTTCGTCGATGCCGGCCTGACCTTCTTCGTCTCGACCTCGTTCTCGAAGAGCTTCAGCCTGTACGGCGAGCGCGTGGGCGCCCTCTCGGTGCTGTGCGAGAACAAGGAAGAAGCCGGCCGCGTGCTGTCGCAGCTCAAGATCGCGATCCGCACCAACTACAGCAACCCGCCGATCCACGGCGGCGCCGTGGTGGCCGCGGTGCTCGGCAACCCCGAGCTGCGCGCCCTCTGGGAAAAGGAACTCGGCGAAATGCGCGTGCGCATCAAGGCCATGCGCCAGAAGCTGGTCGACGGCCTGAAGGCCGCCGGCGTGAAGGAAGACATGAGCTTCATCACCACGCAGATCGGCATGTTCAGCTACTCGGGCCTGACCAAGGACCAGATGGTGCGCCTGCGCAACGAATTCGGCGTGTACGGCACCGACACCGGCCGCATGTGCGTGGCCGCGCTCAACAGCAAGAACATCGACTACGTCTGCGCGTCGATCGCCAAAGTCATCTGAGTGACAGCAAAGTGTGAGGGAATCCGTCTTCCGGCGATTCCTTCACATCCTTGGGCAGAAACGTCCCGCGCGGCGGGCGCCCGACCTAGGGGTTAGGCCCCCTGCGCCGCAGCGAATGCGCTGATATATTGCACTGCAACATTCCACTCCAAGACCCGCGATGCTCTATCAACTCTACGAAGCCCAGCGTTCCCTGATGGAGCCGTTCTCGGACTTCGCGCAAGCGGCTTCCAAGCTCTACGGCCAAGGCGCCGTGTGGGGCCAGCTGCCCATGGCCCAGCGCATGGCCGCCGGCTACGACCTCCTCTATCGACTGGGCAAGGACTACGAAAAGCCCGAGTTCAACATCAAGTCCGTGAAGGTCGAAGGCGAGGACGTCGTGATCCAGGAAGCGGTCGAGCTCGACAAGCCTTTCTGCGAGCTGCGCCGCTTCAAGCGCTTCACCGACGAGCCGCACATCCTCAAGACGCTCAAGAGCCAGCCCGTGGTGCTGATCGTGGCGCCGCTCTCGGGCCACTACGCCACGCTGCTGCGCGACACCGTGCGCACCATGCTGCAGGACCACAAGGTCTACATCACCGACTGGAAGAACGCGCGCCTCGTGCCCCTGTCGGAGGGCGAGTTCCACCTCGACGACTACATCAACTACGTGCAGGAGTTCATCCGCCGCCTGCAGGCCGAATACGGCAACTGCCACGTGGTCAGCGTGTGCCAGCCGACCGTACCGGTGCTGGCGGCCGTCTCGCTCATGGCGAGCCGCAAGGAGCCGCTGCCGCTCACGCTGACGATGATGGGCGGCCCGATCGACGCCCGCAAGTCGCCCACCGCGGTGAACAACCTCGCGATGAACAAGAGCTACGAGTGGTTCGAGAACAACGTGATCTACCGCGTGCCGCAGGGCTTCCCGGGTGAAGGCCGCCGCGTGTACCCCGGTTTCCTGCAGCACACCGGCTTCGTGGCCATGAACCCCGACCGCCACGCGACCAGCCACTACGACTACTTCAAGGACCTCATCAAGGGCGACGACGCGAGCGCCGAGGCCCACCGCAAGTTCTACGACGAGTACAACGCGGTGCTCGACATGGACGCCGATTACTACCTCGACACGATCCGCACCGTGTTCCAGCAGTTCGAGCTCGTGAACGGCACCTGGGACGTCAAGAACCCCGACGGCCAGATCGAACGCGTGCGTCCGCAGGACATCCGCACGGCCGCGCTGCTGACGGTCGAAGGCGAGCTCGACGACATCTCCGGCTCGGGCCAGACCGAAGCCGCGCACAGCCTGTGCACCGGCGTTGCGGATGCGAAGCGCGAGCACTATGAGGTCAAGGGCGCGGGCCACTACGGCATCTTCAGCGGCCGCCGCTGGCGCGAACTGGTCTACCCGAAGCTGGTGAAATTCATCGCGGCCAACGACCAGCCCCAGCGCCGCGCCGGCGCCCGCGAGAGCCTGCCGGCCGAAGACCGGATCAAGCCCGATCGGAAAATCGTCGCTGTGGCGGCCCGGAAGGCCGTGGCCCCCCAGAAGGCGGTCGCAGTGGCAGCCGTCAAGAAGCCCGCGGCACGCAGGAAGTGAACGGGCTGGCCGCACGCATCAACGAGGCACTGCCGCAAACGCAGTGCACACGCTGCGGCTACCCCGATTGCGCCGGCTACGCGCAGGCTGTCGCCGATGGTGAAGCCGGCATCAACCAATGCCCGCCGGGCGGTGCCGAAGGCATCGAGCGCCTGGCGCAACTGACCGGCCGGCCGCCGCTGCCGCTCGATCCGCAATTCGGCACCGAAGGCCCGCGCGCCATGGCGGTCATCGACGAGGCCTGGTGCATCGGCTGCACGCTCTGCCTCGATGCCTGTCCGACCGATGCGATCCTCGGCATCCACAAGCGCATGCACACCGTGATCGAGGAACACTGCACGGGCTGCGAGCTTTGCATCCCGGTCTGCCCGGTCGATTGCATCTCGCTCGAAGTCGAGACGCCGGGCCGCAGCGGCTGGCAAGCCTGGTCGCAGGCACAGGCCGAAGCCGCACTGCGGCGCTACAAGCTGCACGGCAGGCACCGCGATGCCGCCGGGCGCGAGGCCCAGGAAGCGCCCGCCGCCGCCGAGCCGCAGGTCGCCGACACGCGCAAGCGCTCCATCGTCGAAGCCGCACTGGCGCGTGCCCGCGCCGCCTCGCAGCAACGCCCGCCCCCCATCAAGCCATGACACTCGACACCCTGCTCATCTACGTCGTCGCCTCGCTCGCGCTGGCGGTGATTCCCGGCCCCACGATGCTGCTGGCGCTGTCCAACGGCATCGACGGCGGCATGCGGCGCGCGAGCTGGGGCATTGCCGGCGCGTCGCTGGGCAGCGTCACACTGATCGCGGTCGTCGCGCTCGGGCTGGGCTCGCTGCTGGCCGCATCGGAACTGCTCTTCAACGCAATCCGCGTGGCAGGCGTCGCCTACCTCGTCTGGCTCGGCATCAAGCTCTGGCGCAGCGAAGCGACCGACCTCGGCGCCGCACTGGCCAAGTCCGCCATCGAAGTGAGGCCGCAGGGTCGTGTCGCCCTCATGCGCAGCCTGCTCGTGGCGCTGTCGAACCCCAAGACGGTGCTGTTCTTCGCAGCCTTCCTGCCGCAGTTCATCGACATCACGAAGCCGCAAGGCTCGCAGTACCTGCTGCTCGGCGCGATCTTCGTGGCGCTCGACACCTGCGTGATGCTGGCCTATGCCGCCGCGGGAACGCAGGCGGTGCGCTGGCTCTCGCGCCGCGGCCTCAAGGCGCTGAACCGCAGCTGCGCGGCCGGCATGTGGCTGCTCGCGGCCACCCTCGCCTTCTGGCGCCGTCCGGGCACCTGAACGCGCCGCTCAGCCCTTCTTCGGGCGCTTGAAGAGCAACAGCAGCACGCCGGCCAGCACGACCGCCACGGCGTACCACTCGAAGCGCGTGACGGTCTCGTTGGCAATCCACACGCCCAGCAGCATCGCAATCACCGGGTTCACGAAGGTGTAGCTCGCCGCCAGCGCGGCCGGCGCCTTCGCGAGCAGCACCATGTAGGCGTTGAACGCGATCAGCGAGCCGAACACCACGAGGTACAGCCAGGCCGCGACGGCCTCGGGCTGCGGCGGCCACACGAGCTGTTCGCCGGAGACCGCCGAGAGCACCAGCAGCACCACCCCGCCGCAGACCATCTCGCTCGCAAAACCCATGGCGCCGGGCGCCAGCGGCAGGCTGCGCTGGCTCAGCACGCTGCCCATCGACCAGCAGATGCAGGCGATGGAAATCGCCACCAGCCCCGCAGGCGAAGACTGGAAGCCGCTGCCCTGCGTGAGCATCAGCACGCCGACCAGGCCGAGGGCGATGCCCGCCGCTTCCATGCGCGTCGGCTTCACGCCCCAGATCAGGTTGAGCAGCGCGATCAGCAGCGGCACGACCGCAATGAAGGCCACCACCAGCCCCGAGCCGATCGATACCTCGGCATGGGCCGTGCCGCCCATGCCGCCGCCCAGCATCAGCGCGCCGACCACCAGCGCGTTGCGCCACTGGACGAGCGAAGGCCACGCGGCGCCGCGCCAGCGCATCCAGGCGGCGAGCAGCACGCCCGCGAACAAAAAGCGCGAGCCCATCTGCAGGAAGGGCGCGAAGCTGATCAGCGCGTACTTGATCGCCAGGTAGGTCGAGCCCCAGACCACCCAGGTGGCGGCCAGGCAGAGCCACAGCAAGGGCGGCAGTGCGCCGCGGGTCGAGGCGGGTGAGGCGTTGGCGGGGGATGCGAGCGTGGTCATGTCTTGCATATGGTTGGTATTGGATGGCACCCATGGTATGAAGGCAGGCATGCGGCAACCATGTGCATTTCATGGTTCTACCCGCCGCATACCGTTGATTTGAAGGAGTTGCATGGATTTCACCTTGAACCCCGCGCTGGATGCCCATGACACCCGCATCCTCGCCGAACTGCAGAGCGATGCACGGCTCACCATGGCCGAACTCGGCCGCCGCGTGCACCTGAGCCAGCCGGCCGTGACCGAACGCGTGAAGAAGCTGGAGGCCGCAGGCGTGATCAGCGGCTACCGCGCCACCGTCAACCTCGGCAAGCTGGGCTACGGCATCCGCGCCATCATCCGCGTGGGGCGCGCCGACTACGACCTCGTCGTGAAGCTGGTGCAGGACACGCCCGAATGCGTCAATGCCTACAACGTGACCGGCGAGGACAGCTGGATCCTCGAGATCGCCGTGATCGACGTGAGCCACCTCGACGCGGTGGTCACCAAGTTCTGCATCCTCACCGAGACGGCCACCTCGATCATCCTGAACCCGGCGCGCGAGCACCAGCCGATGCTGCCGCCTCAGCGATCGAAACCGCCGATCAAGAAGGTGCTCAACGCGTAGCGGCGAGCGCGCTGAAGGCCGCCACCACCTCGGGCGGCGCCTGAACCATCTCGATCAGCACGCCCTCGCCCGCGATCGGGAATTCATCGTTCGCCTTCGGATGCAGGAAGCAGATGTCGAAGCCCGCCGCGCCCTTGCGGATGCCGCCGGGCGCAAAGCGCACGCCCTGCGCGGTGAGCCATTCGACGGCCCCGGGCAGGTCGTCGATCCACAAGCCCACGTGGTTGAGCGGCGTGGCGTGGACGGCCGGCTTCTTCTCGGGGTCCAAGGGCTGCATCAGGTCGACCTCGACCTTGAACGGCCCGCTGCCCATCGCGCAGATGTCCTCGTCGACGTTCTCGCGCTCGCTCTTGAAGGTGCCCGTGACTTCGAGCCCCAGCATGTCGACCCAGAGCTTCTGCAGGCGCAGCTTGTCCGGCCCGCCGATGGCGATCTGCTGGATGCCCAGCACCTTGAAAGGACGCGCCGGGGCCGTCATGCGCAGCCTTCCGCTTCTTCGGTGGTGGTGCGGCGCGACTGCAGGCCCAGCTTGCGCAGCAGCTGCACATCGGCCTCCACGTCGGGGTTGCCGGTGACCAGCAGCTTGTCGCCATAGAAGATCGAATTGGCGCCGGCCATGAAGCACAGCGCCTGCACCGCATCGCCCATCTGCTGCCGCCCGGCCGACAGCCGCACGCGCGACGTCGGCATCGTGATGCGCGCCACCGCGATCATGCGCACGAAGTCGAAGGGATCGACCGGCTCCGAATCGGCCAGCGGCGTGCCCGGCACGCGCACCAGGCTGTTGATCGGCACCGATTCCGGATACGGATCCAGGTTGGCCAGCTGCGCGATCAGCCCCGCGCGGTGCACCGGCTGCTCGCCCATGCCGACGATGCCGCCGCAGCACACGCTGATGCCGGCGCTGCGCACATGGGCCAACGTGTCGAGCCGGTCCTGGTAGCTGCGCGTGTCGACGATGTCGGTGTAGTACTCGGGTGCGGTGTCGAGGTTGTGGTTGTAGTAGTCGAGGCCCGCGGCCTTGAGCTGGTGCGCATGGTGCGGCTCCAGCATGCCGAGCGTGGCGCAGGTCTGCATGCCGAGCCCCTTCACCGCCTCGATCAGCACTGCGACCTTCTCCACGTCGCGGTCCTTCGGCGCACGCCATGCGGCGCCCATGCAGAAGCGCGTGGCGCCGGCGTCCTTGGCGGCCTGTGCGGCGCGCACAACCTCGTCGACCTCCATCAGCTTCTGCGCCTTCACGCCGGTGTCGAACTCGGCCGACTGCGGGCAGTAGCCGCAGTTCTCCGGACAGCCGCCGGTCTTGACCGAGAGCAGCGTCGCCAGCTCGATATCGCCTTCGGGAAAGTGCTGGCGGTGCACCGTCTGCGCTTCGAACAGCAGGTCCATCAGCGGCTTGTCGAGCAGCGCCTGGATCGCCTCGACCGTCCATGGGCCTTGCGGCTTCAGCGGCTTTGCGGGCCGGTGCAACGTGACAGGCGCCGAGATGGGCGTTTCAAGAAAAAGATCGGAGGTCGTCATATCAATGAAAGTCTTTCATAACTGCGCGAAGCGTTGCCTGTTCGGGAAACACCGCGGAACCGGCTTCGCCGGGCCGCAGGTGTTGCCCCCGGAAGGGGGTTGGAGAAGCGACACGAAGTGCGCGAAGCCTGGGGGTGAGCTTTATGCAAACTCCAGAATGATTTGATCGACGGCGAGCGACTCGCCCTTGTCCGCCGAAATCTTGCCGACCACGCCGTCTTGCGTGGCGAACAGCACGTTTTCCATTTTCATGGCCTCGATCACGGCCAGCTTCTCGCCGGCCCGCACCTGCTGCCCCGGCTGCACCGACACCTCGACCAGCAGCCCCGGCATCGGCGACATCAGGTACTTGCTGAGGTCCGGCGGCGCCTTGTAGGGCATCAGTTCGAGCAGGCGCGCGCCCAGCGGCGACAGCACCATCGTCTCGATCTGCGTGCCGTCGTGCGACACGCGCAGCGCCAGCGGGTTCTTGCCCGCGCCGCGCTCGATCTGCGCAGTGAACGGTCGGTCGTTGACCATGCCCTGCACGCGGATGGCGCCAAGCGCAAAGCCGCTGTCGATCTTGTAGTTCCTGTCGCCCACGGCGACGGCGCTGGCGCCGGTCTTGCCATGGAAGTCGGTGACCGAGACCGGGTGGTGCACATGCGTGCCCTGCGGCCCCAGCTCCACCACCACGAACTGCTCGCCCACCTTCACGCCATGGCCTTCGAGCTGCCCGCTGATGCCCGAGGCGCGCGCGCGGTAACGGCGATGCACGTACGCAGCAAGCGCCACCAGGAACGACGGATCGGTGTGCGGCACGTCTTCGGCATGGAAGCCCTTGCCGTAGTGCTCGGCAATGAAGCCGGTGTTGAAATCGCCCGCCACGAACTTCGGGTGCGCCAGCAGCGCCGCCTGGAACGGGATGTTGCTGCTGATGCCGCGGATCACGAAGCCGTTGAGCGCCTCGCGCATGCGGGCGATCGCATGCTGGCGGTCCTTGCCGTGCACGATGAGCTTGGCGATCATCGAGTCGTAGTACATCGGGATCTCGCCGCCGTCGTACACGCCGGTGTCCACGCGCACGCCCTGCAGGTGCCCGGTGTCGCTCGCGAACATCGTCTCGGCCGGCGGCTGGAACTTCACCAGCCGGCCGGTCGACGGCAGGAAATTGCGGAACGGGTCTTCGGCATTGATGCGGCACTCGATGGCCCAGCCGTTGCGCTTCACCTCGGCCTGCGTGAGCGGCAGCTTCTCGCCGGCCGCCACGCGGATCATCAGTTCGACCAGGTCGAGCCCCGTGATGCACTCCGTCACCGGGTGCTCCACCTGCAGGCGCGTGTTCATCTCGAGGAAATAGAAGCTCTGGTCCTTGCCGACCACGAACTCCACCGTGCCGGCGCTCTGGTACTTCACGGCCTTGGCCAGCTGCACCGCCTGCTCGCCCATCGCCTTGCGCGTGGCGTCGCTGATGAACGGCGACGGCGCCTCCTCGATCACCTTCTGGTGCCGCCGCTGGATCGAGCATTCGCGCTCGTTCAGGTAGATCACGTTGCCGTGCGAATCGCCCAGCACCTGGATCTCGATGTGGCGCGGCTCCTCGACGAACTTCTCGATGAACACGCGGTCGTCGCCGAAGCTGTTGCGCGCCTCGTTGCGGCACGAGGTGAAGCCCTCGAAGGCCTCCTTGTCGTTGAAGGCCACGCGCAGGCCCTTGCCGCCGCCGCCGGCCGAGGCCTTGATCATCACCGGGTAGCCGATGTCCCCGGCGATCTCGACGGCGCGCTCGGCGGTCTCGATGGCGTCGTTCCAGCCGGGGATGGTGTTGACCTTGGCGTCGTTCGCGAGCTTCTTCGAGGCGATCTTGTCGCCCATCGCCGCGATCGAATAGTGCTTCGGTCCGATGAAGGCGATGCCCTCTTCCTCGACCTTGCGTGCGAAGGCTTCGTTCTCCGACAGGAAGCCATAGCCCGGATGCACCGCCTCGGCGCCGGTCTTCTTGCAGGCCGCGATGATGCGGTCGGCCTGCAGGTAGCTCTCGCGGCTCGGCGCGGCGCCGATGTGCACGGCCTCGTCGGCCAGCTCGACATGGCGGGCCTCCTTGTCGGCGTCGGAATAGACGGCGACGGTGAGGATGCCCATCTTCTTCGCGGTCTGGATCACGCGGCAGGCGATCTCTCCACGATTTGCGATCAGGATTTTCTTGAACATGCTGAATTCGTTTTCTTGCTGACCGCCTTAGCGGTTGATGAACATCGAGTACACGGCCTGCGGCTGCGAACGATCGACGAACACGTAGGCCGTGCCGTCGGAGCAGAAGTTCGCCACCTCGGCAGTGCCGCCGCCGGGGAGATCGACCCAGCTGTCGATCTGCAGGAACAGGCGCCCGGCGGGCACCTGCTGAGCGCCGTTGGCCGTCCAGTACGGCACGCCGCCGCTCTTCGTCCGCCATGCGCTCGCCCAGTTGTGGGGATGGGCGATTTCCTCCGGCAACTCGAAATGCGCCTGGTAGTCGTAGAAGGCTTCTTCCAGTTCCGCTGGCGCGCCATCGTCATCGGCGCGCCACCCGGTGATGGCGATCTCCTTCAACAGGATCGGCGGCTCGCCGTCGGCGTCCGGCGGTGGCATGGTCGGCCCGTCGCCCAGCTCGGCTCCCTGCACGACGAACGCGGCATTCGCCCCGCCATCGTGTTCCCAGAAGCTGCAGATGCTGTCCCACTCGCACTTGAACAGGAACAGCACCTCGCCGCTTGCGAGCGGCAGCGCGTCGCCGTCGGCCGGCAATTGCGCAAGGTGGCTCATCGCGCGGTTGCATTCACGGCACACGGGCCACAGGCGCGAAGGCAGGCCCCACGGCAGGCCGCCGAGTTTGGGAACAAGTCCAGGTTCCGCTCCCTCGCGGAACTGGGGGTAATGGCTGCGCATGCGACTCAGAGCGGAATGTTCCCGTGCTTGCGCCACGGGTTCTCGAGCTTCTTCTCGCGCAGCATCACGAGCGAGCGGCAGATGCGCTTGCGCGTCTCGTGCGGCAGGATCACGTCGTCGATGTAGCCGCGCGCACCCGCCACGTACGGGTTGGCAAAACGTGCCTTGTATTCGGCCTCGCGGGCGGCCAGCTTCTCGGGGTCGTTCTTGTCCTCGCGGAAGATGATCTCCACCGCGCCCTTCGCGCCCATCACCGCGATCTCGGCGCGCGGCCAGGCCAGGTTGACGTCGCCGCGCAGGTGCTTCGAGGCCATCACGTCGTAGGCTCCGCCGTAGGCCTTGCGCGTGATGACGGTGATCTTCGGCACCGTGCACTCGGCGTACGCGTAGAGCAGCTTGGCGCCGTGCTTGATGATGCCGCCGTACTCCTGCCCGGTGCCGGGCATGAAGCCGGGCACGTCGACGAAGGTGACCACGGGGATGTTGAAGGCATCGCAGAAGCGCACGAAGCGCGCCGCCTTGATGCTGCTCTTGATGTCGAGGCAGCCTGCCAGCACCAGCGGCTGGTTGGCCACGATGCCGATGGTCTGGCCTTCCATGCGCGCGAAGCCGATCACGATGTTCTTCGCGTAGTCGGGCTGCAGTTCGAAGAAATCGCCGTCGTCCACCACCTTGAGGATCAGCTCCTTGATGTCGTAGGGCTTGTTCGGGTTGTCGGGCACCAGCGTGTCGAGCGAGTAGTCGGGCCGGTCGGCCGGGTCGCCCTGGCCGTTGTTGCCCATCCGCACCGGCGGCTTCTCGCGGTTGTTGAGCGGCAGGTAGTTGTACAGGCGGCGCAGCATCATGAGCGCCTCGACGTCGTTCTCGAACGCCATGTCGGCCACGCCGCTGCGGGTGGTGTGGGTGATGGCGCCGCCCAGTTCCTCGGCCGTGACGCTTTCGTGCGTCACGGTCTTCACCACCTCGGGGCCGGTGACGAACATGTAGCTCGAGTCCTTCACCATGAAGATGAAGTCGGTCATGGCCGGCGAATACACCGCGCCGCCCGCGCAAGGCCCCATGATCATGCTGATCTGCGGCACCACGCCCGAGGCCATCACGTTGCGCTGGAACACGTCGGCATAGCCGCCGAGCGAGGCCACGCCTTCCTGGATGCGTGCGCCGCCCGAGTCGTTGAGGCCGATGACCGGCGCGCCGACCTTCATGGCCTGGTCCATCACCTTGCAGATCTTCTCGGCATGCGCTTCGCTGAGCGCGCCGCCGAAGACGGTGAAGTCCTGGCTGAACACGAACACCAGGCGGCCGTTGATCATCCCGTAGCCGGTGACCACGCCGTCGCCGGGAATCTTCTGCTCGGCCATGCCGAAATCGACCGAGCGGTGCTCGACGAACATGTCCCACTCTTCGAAGGTGTTGTCGTCGAGCAGCAACTCGATGCGCTCGCGCGCCGTGAGCTTGCCCTTGGCGTGCTGCGCGTCGATGCGCTTCTGCCCGCCGCCGAGGCGCGCCTGGGCGCGGCGTTGTTCGAGTTGTTCAATCAGTTCTTGCATGGTGTGCTTCCGAAGCTGTGGTCCTGAATTTCGTGTGTCATGGTCGGGCGGTGATGGCCGCTGCCGCGAGCAGGCTGCGCGCCGCGGTCGACGCGGGCAGCGTGCCCTCGGCCACCTGTTGCGTCAGCTGCGGCAACAGCTCGCGCACCTGCGGGTGGTGCCGGAACGCCTGCTTGAGCCCGGCGTCGATGCGCTCCCACATCCAGGCGGTGGCCTGCTTCTCGCGCCGCTTGGCGAGCTTGCCGTTGGCGGTCTGCAGCGACTTGAACTGCATCACCGCGTCCCAGAAGGCGTCGATGCCGGTGCCCGCCAAGGCGCTGAGCTGCAGCACCCTGGGCAGCCAGAAGCGAATCTCCTTGCCGCTGTGCGCGTCATGCACCGCATGCGCGTGGTCCGGGTTGCCCTGGTGGCCGAAGAGGCGCAGCGCCGAAGTGATCTGGGCCTGCGCGCGCGTGGCGGCGTCCTTGTCGAGGTCGGCCTTGTTGATGACCACGAGGTCGGCCAGCTCCATCACGCCCTTCTTGATCGCCTGCAGGTCGTCGCCCGCGTTGGGCAGCTGCATCAGCACGAACATGTCGGTCATGCCGGCCACGGCCGTTTCGCTCTGGCCCACGCCCACGGTCTCGACGATCACGATGTCGTAGCCGGCCGCCTCGCACACCAGCATCGCCTCGCGCGTCTTCTCGGCCACGCCGCCGAGCGTGCCGCTCGACGGACTGGGGCGGATGTAGGCGCGCTCGTGCACCGAGAGGTGCTCCATGCGCGTCTTGTCGCCGAGGATCGAGCCGCCGGAGACGGTGGACGAGGGGTCGATGGTGAGCACCGCGACACGATGGCCCTTGCCGATCAGCAGCAGGCCGAGCGTTTCGATGAAGGTCGACTTGCCGACGCCCGGCACGCCCGAGATGCCGAGGCGGAAGGAGTTGCCGGTGCGCGGCAGCAGTGCCGTGAGCAGTTCGTCGGCCTCCGCCCGATGGTCGATGCGGGTGGATTCGAGCAGCGTGATCGCCTTGGCTATGGCGCGGCGCTGCACCATGCCGTCCGCCCCGGTGACGGCGCGCTCCAGCGCCTCGACCGGCTTCAGCACGCATCCTCCGTGGCAACGCGCCAGCGGTAGTGCAGGTCGACGCCCTCCTCGCCTTCGAGCACGAAGCCGTGCCGCAGGTAGAAGCGGTTGGCGTCGCTCTTCACGAGCGCGGTGAGCTTGATGTCCAGGTTCTTTTCGCGCGCCTGCGCCTTGGCCCAGCGCATCACCCATTCGCCGATGCCGCTGCCCTGGAAACCGGTGCGCAGGTAGAGATGGTCGAGGCGCAGCGCATCCGCGCCTTCGGGCTTGAGCGTGACGAAGCCGACGCGCTGGTTGCCGTCGAGCACGATGTGGTGCATGAACGGCACGACGAAACCGGCGCTCAGCCGTTCGCGCGAGCGCGCGAGGTCGAAGCGCCCCACGCGCTCCAGGCTCGGGCGCATCGCATCGATGCGCACGGCCAGCATGTCCTCGAAATCGCCGGAGTCCACCGGCTGCAGCGACAGCCGCGACAAGAGATCGCCCACGTCGCTTCTCAGGCTGCGACCGCCGCGCGGATCTGCTCCAGCACATCCTTGGCGCTGGCGGGGATCGGCGTACCCGGCCCGTAGATGCCCTTGACGCCGGCCTCGTAGAGGAAGTCGTAGTCCTGCCGCGGAATCACGCCGCCGACGAACACGATGATGTCGTCGGCGCCCTGCTTCTTGAGTTCGTTGATGATGGCCGGCACCAGGGTCTTGTGGCCGGCCGCGAGGGTGCTCACGCCGACGGCATGCACGTCGTTCTCGATCGCCTGGCGCGCGCACTCCTCGGGCGTCTGGAACAGCGGCCCCATGTCGACGTCGAAGCCCAGGTCGGCGAAGGCCGTGGCCACGACCTTGGCGCCGCGGTCGTGGCCGTCCTGTCCGAGCTTGGAGATCATCACGCGCGGACGGCGGCCCTGCGCCTCGGCGAAGGCGTCGATCTCGGTCTTGAGGGTCTCCCAGCCTTCGGCCGAGTCATAGGCAGCAGCGTACACACCGGTCACCTTTTGCGTGTCGGCCCGATGGCGGCCGAATGATTTTTCGAGCGCGTCCGAAATCTCGCCCACCGTGGCGCGCAGGCGCACCGCATCGATGCTGAGCGCGAGCAGGTTGCCGGTGTCGTTTTCGGCAGCCGCGGTGAGCGCATCGAGCGCCGCCTGCACCTTCACAGCGTCGCGCGAGGCGCGGATCTTCTGCAGCCGCGCCACCTGCTGGTCGCGCACCATCACGTTGTCGATCGAGAGGCTGTCGATCGCGTCTTCGTTCTTCAACTTGTACTTGTTGACGCCGACGATCACGTCCTTGCCCGAGTCGATGCGTGCCTGCTTCTCGGCGGCGGCCGCTTCGATCTTGAGCTTGGCCCAGCCGCTGTCCACCGCCTTGGTCATGCCGCCCATCGCCTCGACCTCCTCGATGATGGCCCAGGCCGCATCGGCCATGTCCTGCGTGAGCTTCTCCATCATGTAGCTGCCGGCCCACGGGTCGACCACGTTGGTGATGTGCGTCTCTTCCTGGATGATGAGTTGCGTGTTGCGCGCAATGCGCGAGCTGAACTCGGTGGGCAGCGCGATCGCCTCGTCGAGCGCATTGGTGTGCAGGCTCTGCGTGCCGCCGAACACCGCAGCCATGGCCTCGATGGTGGTGCGCACGATGTTGTTGTACGGGTCCTGCTCGGTGAGGCTCCAGCCCGAGGTCTGGCAGTGCGTGCGCAGCATCAGGCTCTTGGGGTTCTTCGGGTTGAACTCCTTCATGATGCGGCACCACAAGAGGCGCGCGGCGCGCATCTTGGCCACTTCGAGGTAGAAGTTCATGCCGATGGCCCAGAAGAAGCTCAGGCGCCCGGCAAAGCCGTCGACGTCGAGGCCCTTGGCCAGCGCGGTCTTCACGTACTCCTTGCCGTCGGCCAGCGTGAAGGCCAGCTCGAGCGCCTGGTTGGCGCCGGCTTCCTGCATGTGATAGCCGCTGATCGAGATCGAGTTGAACTTGGGCATGTGCTGCGCCGTGTACTCGATGATGTCGCCGATGATCCGCATGCTCGGCCCGGGCGGGAAGATGTAGGTGTTGCGGACCATGAACTCCTTGAGGATGTCGTTCTGGATGGTTCCGCTCAGCTGGTCCTGCGACACGCCCTGCTCTTCGGCCGCGACCACGTAGCCCGCCAGCACCGGCAGCACGGCGCCGTTCATCGTCATGGACACGCTCACCTTGTCGAGCGGGATCTGGTCGAACAGGATCTTCATGTCCTCGACCGAATCGATCGCCACGCCGGCCTTGCCGACGTCGCCGGTCACGCGCGGATGGTCGCTGTCGTAGCCGCGGTGGGTGGCGAGGTCGAAGGCCACGCTCACGCCCTGGCCGCCGGCGGCCAGGGCCTTGCGGTAGAAGGCGTTCGACTCCTCGGCGGTCGAGAAGCCGGCGTACTGGCGGATGGTCCAGGGGCGCACCGCGTACATGGTGGCCTGCGGGCCGCGCAGGTAGGGCTCGAAACCGGGCAGCGTGTCGGTGTACTTCAGGCCCTGCAGGTCGGCCGCGGTGTAGAGCGGCTTGACGGTGATGCCGTCGGGCGTGAGCCAGTTCAGCGCGTTCAGGTCGCCGCCGGGGGCGGACTTGGCAGCGGACTTCGCCCAGGCATCGAGGTCGGCGGGCTTGAAGGTGGGTTCGGGTTTGCTGCTCATGGAAGGCGCCGCTTTGCAGTTGTCTTGCAGGGTCATCGCAATTTCGCCCGCAGGGATTTGCGAGCCGGCCGCGAGTCTAACCGATCCATAATTATTAATTCAAACCCGTTTTTTGAAGTACAGTCCTGCCCATGTCCGCTGTCACCCTCACCCCGCGTGCCCTCTATGAAGAGGTGGCCGAGCTGCTGCGCCAGCGGATCTTCCGCCGCGAGCTGGAGCCCGGCAGCTGGATCGACGAGCTCAAGCTGGCCGAGGAATACGGCATCAGCCGCACGCCGCTGCGCGAAGCCCTGAAGGTGCTGGCGGCCGAGGGGCTGGTGACCATGAAGGTGCGCCGCGGCGCCTACGTGACCGAGGTGTCGGAGCAGGACCTGGCGGACGTCTACCACCTGCTCTCCCTGCTGGAGAGCGATGCGGCCGGCGTGGTGGCCGAGCGCGCCACCGAGGCCGAGCGCGCCGAGTTGAAGAAGCTGCACACCGAGCTGGAGGCGGCCGCCGCACCCGGCAAGGAAGACCGCGAGCACTTCTTCGCGCTCAACGAGCGCTTCCACATGCAGTTGCTGGCCATCGCGAACAACAAGTGGCGCGACCAGATGGTGGCCGACCTGCGCAAGGTGATGAAGCTCAACCGGCACAACTCGCTGCTCAAGGCGGGACGGATTGCCGAGTCGCTGGCCGAGCACCGCTCGGTGATGGCGGCGATCGAGGCACACGACGCCGCGGCCGCCATGGCGCGCATGCGCGAACACTTCCAGAACGGCCTAGAAGCCGCGAATTGAGCTCGCCCCCAGGCTGCGCGCACTTCGTGTTGCTTCGCCCACCCCCTACCGGGGGCAACACCTGCGGCCCGGCGGAGCCGGTTCCGCGGTGTTTCGCGAAGGGGGCCAGCCCTTCATGGGGCTCAGTCCGGACTGACGTTGCCGGCTTCCTTGGAGATGCGCTGGGCTATCTCGAGGAGCCGGGGGGCTACGCGGCCCAGCATCGTTTCCTTGGGCAGCAGGTAGGCGGGGCCGCCGCAGCTCAGGCCGTAGCGCTCGTCGCGCGGGCCTTGCAGCGCGAAGCCGAGGGCGTGGATGTGGGGGTGCCATTCGCCGAAGGAACTGCAGTAGCCGACGCGGGCGTACTCCTCGATCCCCGCCATCAGTCGCGGCTCGACCGATGACCAGTTCTCGCCGGTCTCCAGGCGGATCTGCTCCAGCAAGGCAGCCTGCTCGGGCTGGGGCAGCGCCGCCAGGTAGGCCCGGCCGGCGGCCGAGGTGGTGATCGACAGGCGCGTGCCCACCTCGATGCGCGAACTGATGAGGGCGGAGCGCGGACGCAGCGAATCGATGACGAGCATGTCGAGTTCGTCGCGCACGCCCATGTGGATGCTGGCGCCCGCGAATTCGGACAGCTCCGTCAGATGGGGACGCGCCACCGTCCGAAGGTCGAAATGCCGCAGGTAGCAACTGCTCATGTCGAGCAGGGCCGGGCCGAGGCTGAAGCGCTCGCTGTCCCGCGACTGGCGCAGGTAGCCGGCGCCCACCAGTGTCGCGGTCAGCCGCGATACGGTGGCCTTGGGAATGCCCGTCGCATCGGCCAGTTCCCGGTTGCCCATCGGAGCGGCCGCCATCCCGATGGTCTTGAGTAATACCAAGCCGCGTGCCAGCGCGCTTACTTCTTCTTTGCCGCCAACAGCTTCGCTCATAAAAAGAACCTCTTTTTTTGTTTTCCCTGACCTCTTTATTCTTCAGCAAAAACACATGGCTGATCACAAATGTTGTTGAATTGTTTCGGAACAGCGTTTTATTAAAAGGTGATGAAAATCACCGAACGCGGACCGAAATGGGGCCTTCGTGCGCGCAAATGCGAACGAGATCGCGCGCTCCGCGGGCGTGTCGTTGGGAGAATCGGCCTTCGCGGCCGCCGGCTCAGGCGACCTGCGCCACCGGCTCGTGCGCGAGCGCCATCACCTCGTGCGGCGGGCGCGTCTTCAGGCGGTGGTCGCTCCAGACCTGGCGCCAGCGGCGCGCGCCGGGCAGGCCGTTGCGCAAACCCAGCATGTGGCGCGCGATCGACGACCACTGCGTGCCATGCTCGGCCGCCTCGCGCACCATGTAGTCGCACATCAGCGACTCCACCTCTTCGCGCGTCAGCGGCTGCGGCGCCGCGCCGAAGAACTCGGCGTCCCACCCGGCCAGCCACCAGGGGTTGTGGTACGCCTCGCGGCCGACCATCACGCCGTCGAGCAGCCGCAGGTGCTCGTGCACCTGCTCGTTGACGGAGATCCCGCCGTTGATCGAGAACGCCAGCGTGGGAAAGTCGTGCTTCAGGCGGTGCACCAGCGCATAGCGCAGCGGCGGAATCTCGCGGTTCTGCTTCGGGCTCAGGCCCTGCAGCCAGGCATTGCGCGCATGGACGATGAAGGTGCCGCAACCCGCTTCGCTCACCTTGCCGACAAAGTCGCGCACGAACTCGTAGCTCTCGATCTTGTCGATGCCGATGCGGTGCTTGACCGTGACGGGCACGCTCACCACGTCGACCATCGCCTTCACGCAGTCGGCCACGAGCTGCGGCTCGGCCATCAGGCAAGCACCGAAGGCGCCGCGCTGCACGCGCTCGCTCGGGCAGCCGCAGTTGAGGTTGATCTCGTCGTAGCCCCAGGCCTCGCCGAGCTTCGCGCAATGCGCGAGGTCGAAGGGCTCGCTGCCGCCGAGCTGCAGCGCCACGGGGTGTTCGTCCGCATGAAAGCGAAGGTGCCGGGGAACGTCGCCGTGCACCAGCGCGCCGGTGGTCACCATCTCGGTGTAGAGCAGCGCGTGACGCGACATCAGGCGATGGAAGTACCGGCAATGCCGGTCCGTCCAATCCATCATCGGCGCAACGGAGATGATTTTCTCTTTTAAATTCAACAACTTGGCGCTATCACTCATACACTTGGAACCCCTCGTGTCGATCTGCATATCACGGACATGAAGGAGGTGCTGCGGGCGCCCCGGCGCTCCAAGGCCTTCACTCTCGATGCGCTGAACACGAAGCTGGGCAAGCTGAAGGACCTCACGCGCGAGCGGCTCATCCAGTACGGCAAGGACCGCGCCAAGGAAGGCGCCGGTCCAGTCACCATCAACATGGACGTAGGCCACATCAAGCTGGTAGTTTCTCATGCGGCGGCCGTTCACGGGGTCCGCATCCCCCAACACACTCCGGTTTCGAAGATCAGCTCGGTCTCGCCTGGATGCGCCTTGACGTCGCGCACATGGGAAGAAGAGGCGGTTGGCAATGTCGTCGATCGCTTCCATTGCGATGCACAGGCCCATGGCCATCCAGCCGCTGACCGTGTTATTGATTCAGCTGACTCGATGCCTCCCTGGCCTCGAAAGCCCCCGGTATTCGCCCGGGGTCAAACCCTTTCTCTTGAGAAAGTGGCGATTGAAATTCGAGATGTTGTTGAAACCGACGTCATAGCAGATGCTGCTGATCTGGCGTTCCGTATGAAGCAGCAGCTGACAGGCCTGGGCGATGCGCAGTTCCGTGACGAAGGCGGTGAAGGTGCTGCCGGTGATCTTGCGGAACTGCCTCGAGAGCGCGGTTTCATGCATCTGAACCATGGCACCGATATCGGAAAGCCCGAACTCCTGCATGTAGTTGGCCCTGAGATAGTCCAGCACTTTGTATATCTTTTTCGACCGGATATCTTCCAGCGTTTCAGCCTTCCAGTACTTCGGCGCCGCGAGCGTGCGAGAATCTTTCCAGCGTGCAAGCTCGTGCAAGAGCGCAGCAAAGGCCGCGAACCGTTCGAGCCCGCGGGTGCCTCCGATTTGCCGCAGGTGCTGCAACGCAAGGTCCCGGAGCCCGACAAACTCGACACCCTGCCGCGCCCTGTCCAGCAGCGGCTCTGCCTCGCGCAGGTCGGGGAGCAGCTCCATGCTCCGGCGCAGCGGAATGTCGGCGAAGCGCAGCACCGGGCTACGGGCCCTGGCGCCGTCGTTCGAAGCATCGACGAACTCGAAATTGTGCGGCACACGAGGTCCGAACAGAACCACGTTGCCGGGCGCAAAGCGGTACACCTCGCCGCCGACGAAGGCACGCTCGAACGGCGCCATGATCACGTGGAGCTCGAAGTCCTGGTGATACCGCCAGCGCCCTGATTGCCATTGCACGCCACCTGCGCAAAAGGAGACGCAGGAGTCGATGCCGGATAACGCCTGGCGCCGGGGCGGGTCAGCCATTGCAGCACCCTCCAATTCCGGAAGCTGCAGCAACGGGTGGCGTGTTCCTGCGCCGTTGTTCACTCTGCAGCGCCTAGTCCTGTGCAGCCACGATGGAAACGCCGTGGTCGGCCAGGTGAAGGCTCACGGGTGCGCCCTGAGCCAGCGTCTGCTTGACCTCCGGCGACACCACGAAGATCTCTCCGAGCTGACTGGAGAAGGTGTACTCGACGGTGCTGCCGACGTAGGTTCTCTTGAGCACACGTGCGGCAAGCCCGTCGTTTGCCGCCGGCTTGATGATCCAGGCTTCGGGGCGCACCGCAACCTTGACGGGGCCCGGCCCCGCACCGACCGGCGCGGTGATGCTGAGCGTGCCCAGCGACACCTTTCCCTCCTCGCCGCAGAGGCCATCGAACAGCATGGCCTCTCCCATGAAACCCGCGACGAATTCCGACTGGGGCGACTCGTAGAGTTCGTGAGGCGCACCGCGCTGGGCGATCACCCCCTGGTCCATCACGATGATGTGGTCGCTGACTGCCAGCGCTTCGCTCTGGTCGTGCGTGACGTAGGCCACCGTCAACGACAGCCGCTGCTGCAATGCCCGGATCTCCTCGCGCATGGAGCGGCGCAGCCGCGCATCCAGGTTGGACAGCGGTTCATCGAACAGCAGCACGGCCGGCTCGAGCGCGAGGGCGCGCGCGAGCGCAACGCGCTGCTGCTGTCCGCCGGACAGTTCGCTGGGCATGCGGTCGTTCAGGCCCTTCAGGCCCACCGTTTCGAGCATCAGACCTGCCTTCTCCTTCGCTTGCGGCTTGGGAAAGCCCGACATGCGCAGCCCGTAGGACACGTTCTCGACGACGCTCATGTGCGGGAAGAGCGCATAGCTCTGGAACACGAGGCTGACGTTGCGCTGGGCCGCGCCAAGCGTCGTCACATCCACGCCGTCGATGAAGATTTGGCCCGAACTCGGGGTTTCGAGGCCCGCGATCATCCGCAGCGTGGTGGTCTTGCCGCAGCCTGAAGGGCCGAGGATGGTGGTGAGCGTCCCCTTGGGCACGCCGAAGCTGATGTCCTTGACGACCATCGGGGCGCCGGGGGCCGTGCCGTAGCTCTTGGAGACGTTCTTGAATTCGAAGCCGTACATTTTTGATTTCTCGCGACAGAGGATCGGATTAAAGCGGCACCGGCGCGGCCGGCGGGCGGTGGGTGTCGAGGACGCCGGCGCGCGACCGCGCGGCAGGGGAAGCGCGCCGGCCCAGCCGGCGATCGCCGACCCACCACTGGACGCCGCCGGTGACGACCCCCATCAGGACGATCAGCGCCGTGCTGTAGGCCAGTGCCACGCCGTAGTCGCCCTGTCCGACGCGTCCGATGATGAACGTCGTGGCTAATTCGGTCTCGGCCGTCACGAGGAAGATCACGGCCGACACGGTGGTCATCGAGCGCACGAAGCTGTAGATGAGCGAAGCGGCGAGCGCGGGCTTGAGCAGCGGAAGCGTGACGGACCAGAGCGTGCGTACCGTCGAGGCCCGCAACATCAATGAAGCCTCGTCGAGCGACTTGTCCAGCTGCTTGAACGCGGCCGAGCCGGCCCGTACGCCCACGGGCAGGTTCCGGAAGATGAAGCACATCACGATGATCAGGCCGGTGCCCGTCAATTCCAGCGGCGGAACGTTGAAAGCCAGCACATAGCTCACCCCCAGCACAGTTCCCGGGATCGCGAAGGCCATGAGTGCAGAGAACTCGAAAGCGCCCTGCGCGCGGAACTGGACGCGCGCCAGCAGCCATGCGATCAGCAGGCCCAGGCCGGCGGTGAGCGGTGCGGCGACGGCCGCGAGCTTCACCGTGGTGAAAAGCGAGGCCCACGCCACACCCAGCCACTGCACGGCGCCTGCGTCGACCGCGACCGAGAAGGCCGTCCGGAAGTGGGCCAGCGTCGGCGAATAGTCCCGGCCCCACGTCTGGACGAACCCGCCGCAGAATGCGAAGACGTAGACCACGAGCGTGAAGGCCAGCCAAGGCACGACCACACACATCGCGCCGCGCCGGAGGCCGTCGGGCAGCCGCATGGACAGTCCCGCGTCGCCCTTGCCCGAGACCGTGGTGAAGTTCTTCCGGCCCAGGATGGCGCGCTGCAGCGCGAAGATGCCGAGGGCGAACACCGTCAGGATCAGCGCTAGCGCAGCCGCCCTGCCCTGGTCGAACTGGGCGCCGACGATGGCAAAGAAGATCTCCGTCGACAGGACCGAGAACTGGCCCCCGACGATGATGGGATTGCCGAAGTCGGCGATGCTTTCGATGAATCCCACGAGAAAGGCGTTCGTGAGGCCCGGAAGCATCAGCGGGAAGGTGACGTGGCCGAAGGTCCGCCAGGCGCCCGCACGCAGCGTCTGGGAGGCCTCCTCGAGCGACGGGCTGACCCCTTGGATGACGCCGCGGACGATCAGGAAGGCGATGGGCGTGAAGGCGAACAGTTGCGCGAGCCAGACGCCGAACCAGCCGTAGAACCAGCGCGTCGGCGCGATGCCGAAGGCCCATTCGATCAGCTGGTTGACGAGCCCTGCTCGGCCGAACAGCAGGATGAGTCCCAGCCCCACGACGAAAGGCGGCGTGATGATGGGCAGCGGGGCCAGGAACCGCAACGCGTGGCGGATCCGGGAGTCGCTGCGATTCTCGACCAGCGCGAGCAGGGTTCCGAGCACGGTGGTCGTGAGGCCGGTCAGGATCGCCAGCGCCAGCGTGTTCCAGGCGACGCCGCAACTCTGTGCGGAGTGCACGCAGCCCACGCCCCAGATCCGCTCGCTCGCGATGCGGGCGACCCACGCCGCGGCGCTCGGTCGACCGGCCTCGTCGAGAAAGGCGCCGGCCAGCGACCGGAAGACCGGGAATGCGACGAAGGTGATCAGCAGGCTGGCCGCGCCGACCACCGCCGCGGCAACGAACAGGTCGCCCCGGAACGCGCCGGCACGCGCCAATCCGAAGGCCGTCAGCATCAGCAGCGCGCACAGCACCAGCATGGCGCCCCAGCCGAAGCCCGGCTGGCCGGTCCCGGAAGGGTCGAGAAAACCCGAGATCGCTCCCGGATCCGGAAGGCCGACGGCGAAGCCCTGGGCGAGCAGCCCCGCCACCCCGAAGGCTCCGCACCAGGCGAGGAGGCGTCCCTGGGTGCGCCCCGGCGCCATCGAGAGCACGGACAGTCCGGCAAGCAGAGGCCAGAACCCGACGGCCAGCCAGGGGCGTCGATGCAAGAGGACCTGGGCGAGCCCGGAAGCGCTGTCGCGACCGGCAAGCAGGTCGCCCAGGCCTTGCAGTCCGGTCAAGCCCTCCGGGAGCGCGTACCACGGCGCAATGCAGAAGGCCGCAAGTCCGATGATCGACCAGATCGCGATCACGCGATTGTTGTGATTGATTTTCATGCTGGGCACTTCAACGCGGCAGGGAATTGACTTCGCGCTCCCAGCGCTCGATCAGGCGTTTGCGCTCGGCCGACCGGCCGTACTTCGCATAGTCGTAGTCGATGAGCCTGATCTTCCGGAAGTCGGGAATGTGGCTGTCCAGCGCGGCCGACTTGTTGGCAGGCAACTGGTACTGGTGGGCCGCCGCCGCAAGCTGCTGCGCCGCGGGGGCCAGGGCCCACTCGTAGAACTTCTTGGCGTTCTCGAGGTTGCGCGCGCCCTTGATGATGGACATCGAACCGATCTCCGCGCCGGTCCCCTCGCAGGGCGTCGCGGTCTCGATCGGGAAACCCTGCATCTGCTCGCTGGGTGCGTCGTGGACGAAGCTGATCGACACCGTCGTTTCCCCGCGGGAGGCGGCCTTGATCGGGCCGGTGCCGGAGCGCGAGTATTGGCTGACGTTCCTGTGAAGACCCTTCATGTACTCGAAGGCCTGGTCCTCGCCCATCAGCTGAACGAGGGTGGCGATCATCGTGTAGGCGGTTCCGGAGCTGGCCGGATTGGCGACCTGGATCTCGCCGCGAAGCGTCGGCGAAAGAAGGTCCTTCCAGCACCTGGGTGCCGGCAGCTTCTTCTTTGCCAGCAACTCCGTATTGAAGGCAAAGCCCAGCGGACCGGAGTACACGCCCACCGTTCGCCACTGGGATTGCTCGGCTTGCGCCTGCGCCCACGGATGGAGCTGAGGAAGCGATGGGGACTTGTACGCAAGGGTCAGGTCCTGCTCCGCCGCCTGCAGGTGGGGGTCGCCGGTGCCGCCGAACCAGACGTCGGTCTTGGGATTGCTGCGTTCCGTCAGGAGCTGCGCAAGCGCCTCTCCGCTGCCCCGCTTGAGGACGTTGACCTTGATGCCGGCGCTGCGGGCAAACGTCGTGCTCATGAGCGAGCACCACTCGTCCTGGACAGAGCAGATGACGTTCAGCTGGCCGGTGCCTTGGGCGTGGGCGGCGGGGACACACACGGTCCATGCGAGTGCGAGGGCGGCAAAGGTATTTCTCTTCTTCATCTTCATCTATATCTCCGCAAAGGGGTTGGTTCGAGAGTCGATGTGAAAACACTGCTCCCCGGCCGCCCGAGGGGCCGTTGAAAAAGGAAGCAATGGGTTGTGGGTAAGCGGTCGGTGCGGCGTTCGCCGGCGATCAGGGGCCCTGGCTCCACCGGACGACCGCGTCGACGCCTATGACACGGCCGGTGTCCACGCGGTTGTAGATCTCCATCGATGCGCCCATGGCTTCCGCAATCTGCCGGCAGATGGACAGCCCCAGGCCGACGCCGCCCTTGGTCGCGGAGAACGCCTGAAACAGCCGCGGGCGCAGCGCGTCGTCCACGCCTTGCCCTTCGTCCCACACCACGAGTTCAACGGTGCCCGCATAGGCGCGCAGCACGATGCCGAGCCGCCCGTTGTCGGGCGTGTGATGGATCGCATTGGCCAGCAGGTTGCGCAGCAATTCACCGAGCATGAGCGGATCGCCCCTCGCGCCCAGCTTCTCGTCGCCTTCCAGCGCAAAGTCCAGCCGCTTGGCAGCGATGAGCGGCGCAAGCTCCATTACCGCATCGAGGGCGACGGCGTGCAGGGCGATCGTCTGCAGCTGTCCCGCGCGCTTGATCTGCTCGAGCTTGCTCAGGCTCAGCAACTGGTTGGCCATGTCCGTCGCGCGGTCCACCGTGTGCAACATCTGGGGCAGGATCTCGCAAGCGGGCACGTCCCCGGCAATGGCCGACTGCAGCTGGGTCCGCAGCACCGACATGGGGGTTCTCAGTTGATGCGACGCGTCGGCAAGAAAACGCCGTTGTTCCTCGACCCACTCGCGCTGCTTCAGATGGAGGTCCTGCATCCGCACCACGGCCGGCCGAAGCTCCGACGGCCCGTCGTAGAGTCCGGCGTCCAGCTGGGGGGCATCGAACGCACGACGGGCGCGCTCCAGCCACCGCGATGTCATGGCAACGCCCGACACGATGACCATCGACATGCTGAAGGCGACCAGGCCGAGCCAGCCGAACAGCGCCCGCGGATACTCGCGCCAGACCGCGAAGCGCGCACTCAGTGGTTCTGCAACCTGCACGACGACGCGCTGCCCGGAGCCGCCGGCCTCGGCGCGCAAGGCCGCCGCTGCGCGCACGGGCGAGCCATCGCGGCGGCTGACATAGAGCCAAGGCTCTCCGGATGCCGGCAGGCTCGCCGTCCACGGAAAGGCCTCGAGCAGCCGGTCGCCCGCGATCCAGCTTCCGTCCACCGAACCGATCCGATAGAAGGCCGCATCGCCGCCCATCGGCTTCGCACCTTCGCCGGCATCCGGGGCCTCGCGATGGCCGAGCCGCTCGACCAGGCGCTGGTCCTGGACATGCGCCAGGTTCATCAGGCCCGTGACAAGATGGAACAGCGCGATGCATGCCATCACGAGTCCCAGCCCGCCCAGCAGCCATCGCAGCAGGAAGTGCCGAAGCGAAGTCGCTCGCGAGGGCCGGGCCGGCAGCTTCATCTCAGGCCGTCGGACGCTGGGCCGCAGCGGACGCGTCGTCGCACAGCAGATACCCGACACCCCGCAGGTTAAGCACCTCGACGTTCGCCCCGACGAGCTTCTTTCTCAGTCGATGGACAACGACATCTACAGCGTCGGTTTGCGCCGCGTCCGGGCCGAACACCGCATCCCTGAGCACCTCCCTGGGAACGACGTGATCGACGCGCGACATGAGCTTCTTGAGGAGATCGGCCTCGCGCTGCGAAAGCTCCAGGGGACTCTGGTCCTTGTAGAAAACGTTGGCGCCCGCCTCATAGCGCAGGCGGCCGCACCGGAGTTCGCCATTGCGCCCGAGCCGGCGCGTCAGCGCCCCGATGCGCGCGATCATTTCCTCGAGGTCGAATGGCTTTGCAAGGTAGTCGTCGGCGCCGGCGTTCAGGCCCGCGATCCGGTCCCCGACCGCGCCCCGGGCGGTCAAGATGAGAACCGGGGTGGTGTTCTCGTCACCGCGCAGACGGCGCAGGAGTTCGAGGCCATCCAGCCCCGGAAGCGACAAGTCCAGCACGATGATGTCGAAGCGCTTCTTCCGCGCCGCGGCCAATGCCTCGAGACCGTCGCTGCAACACAGGAGCTCGAAGCCACGCGAAGACAGACTGCGGGCAAGCACCCCCGACAGATCGAAGTCGTCTTCAACGAGCAAAAGTTTCATGGCCGGAATGTTGCCACCGCGGGCTCCGTCCGGGACTGGGACTTGCACCACGCATTGGTGAAAGACAGTCGAAAGAAAGAGCGCGCATCCTGAGCGGATCCGCTTCTGGAGGGCCGCGGCGGCTCTGCCCGGCGCCGGCAAGTCTTTCAAGAGAGTCTCGTCGAATGTCCGTGCTTCCCCTCTCGGCCACTCATCGCGGTGCGCCAATCATGCGAGCGGGACCGGGCGCGCCGATGCCTCATCGGATGGGCGGGCCCGGGAACTTCAACAACATACGGCGCCGAGCCGAGCGGCAGGAGACACCTTGAAACGACGTGAATTGATCATCGCAGCCGGCCTTGCAGCCGGGAGCCCGAGTCTATGGGCGCAGGCCACATCGCAGGCGGCCCGCAGCCCCGCGCCTCCGGCGCCTTCGCGGCTCTTGTTCGGGCTCATCAGCCCGCGCGACCCCGAGACCATGCGCAAGAACTGGAACCCGTTCCTGGACCGGATGGCGCTGGCCGCGGGTGTCGCGATCGAGCGACGCGTATTCGACAGCGCCAGCGAGATCGTGAACGAGTTTGCCGCCGGCCGCATGGACATGGCCTGGCTGGGCAATGCCGGCGCGCTCGACCTGGTCGAGATGGGCACTGCAAGCGTATTTGCCGCGATGGTCAACCAAGGCAAGGCCTCGTATCGCTCCGTCCTGATCACCCGCCAGGACAGCAAGCTCGCCGACCTCGACGCGGTGATCCGCTCTAGCCAGCAGCTGCGCTTTGGCGATGGGGACGAGAAGAGCGCCTCGGGCCATGTCGTGCCGATGTACTTCGCGTTTGCCAAGAAGGGGATCGGCGACACCGCCAGGTTGTTCAGGGAGATCAAGCGCGGAAGCCACGAGGCCAACTTGACGGCCATCGTCAACGGCGAAGTCGATGTGGCCACCAACAACACCTCGGAGCTGGAGAACTTTCGCTCGCGGCACCCGGCCGAAGCCGCCAAGGTGCGCGTGATCTGGGAGTCACCGGACATTCCCGAGTCGCCGATGGTGTGGCGCAATGAACTGCCCGCGCAGTTGAAGCAAAGAGTCGCGGCGTTTACCTACGGTTTCGGCGCGAAGGATCTGGAAGAAAAGAAGATCCTGTGGAACATCAACAAGCTCACGGGCTGGCGCCAGTCCTCGAACCGCCAGCTCGTCACCATCGCCAACCTGGAAATGTTCAAGGCGAGCCAGCAGATCATGCGCGACCCCAAGCTCGGCGAGGCCGAGAAGATGCAGAAGGTGGGCGAAGTCATGCAACGCGGCTCGAAGCTCGAGGCATTGCTCAGGTCCACCGGCTAGTGTGTCGGCGTGAACCTGGCACAGCCCCGCCCCGCGGTTTGGCGCAGCGACATGTTGCGATCAACCCGGCCAGTGAGCCACCGAACCGTCCGCGTTGGTTTCAACTGGATGAGCCTGCTTTCCGGGCACAGCTGCAGCAAAAACCGAAACTCATCACCTGGGTAGCGCGGACCACGGATATCGCGTCTACATGCCTCCTTAGTCATGTGCCGCTTGGGCAGGTCGAGTCGCCGACTCGTGGCGATTGGAGTTGGCAGATCACCATTGCACGTAACGGCAAAACGGAGCCGATCGTTGCATTGAAACGCTTCCCGCGCCCGCAGGGATCGCAAGCCATCTCGTCGCGCATATTCGCACGCCGCGCGGACTGATTGCCCTGTCCTGAGCATCAATCTATTGAGATGCTCTGCCGTGAGTCGGAGGGAAGCAACCGGAGGATCTTCGCGTCCATTTGAATGCGAAGCCGGCCGGCGTCGTGCTCCGATCTTTCGTAGAAGGTCGATCTTCCGGCTCCGTTCATTCCGGCCTCCGGGAGGCGCTTTGTCGTGGGCGGTAGTAGGGAGAAGCGGGCATTTGTCTCCCTGGAGAAGGTGCGTACCGCTCATGCGCGCGTGCGGCGCAATTTCTACAGTGACCTCACGGCGAAACGCTTTGTTCCAAGACAGGTAAACAAGCGGCGCCAGTTGTCCACCTCACTGGAGAACGCACATGGAACACAACCTGCTACCGGGAAATTTCTTCATGGTGTTCTTGTATTTGCTCGCGCTTCTTGCTGTGCGGTTCATCAGCTGAACCTGAAGCTGCCGATCCGGGCTGAAGAACGCGCTGCCGCTGGCGGCAGCGGCACGCCTGGCGCTCCGCGGACCGTCACTTCGCTGAAGACCCAAGAGGTCATCTACGACGGCATCGAATCAACGCCGAATAAATCATTGAACGCTTTAGTCGCCGATGCGCTCTCCTGATCTCAGCATCTCGTGCGCTTGATCGGTCGGTTCGGGACTACCCTCACCGCGTGGGATGGCGTGGCCGGCGCGTCGTTCAATCCGCAGCGAGGCGCTTGAACATTACTTGAAGCAAGCCGAGATTCGACGCATCCGCGGCCACGGCATCTCGGCGGAACGAACTGCTGTCGTATGGCGAATAGCTGTTCATAGGATTGTCAATGGCCGGGCGTACCGGCACGACATAGGTGCGGGCCCTCCCGTCGAAGCTGTACCGCTCGTTGTCACGTGGTAGATGTGTCAGGGCCGAACCCGCTGCCAAGGTGTTGACCAGATGGCGTCTGACGCTATCCGTGTTGACGCCGTAAGCTCCTGCGCTCTCTACGACAACGCTCTCCGGTCCGGTGCGAGCAGCCAATTTCTCAATGATTTTGGCCGTCCCTCGAATGCAGCAACGGGCCCAAAGTAATCTTCCGCTGTGACCCTAAGGCGCCGCTCCTGTCGCCATCAGCATGGACACCGGCGTGCCGGCACTTCCCTGCAGGGTCAGCTTCCTTCGATCGTGGTCGACCACGGTACTGCCCATCACGATTCGCCGCGCCACTGTGCAACACGTTTGCCTTCGAGCCAAAGCGCAGGCGTTCCTAACTCGCAATCAGGACGCGAACAAGAATGACGAGGAACCCAGCAGCAACGAGCGCGGTAACTGCCGTCGCCATGAGGTCGGGCAATCTTTCGTCCACGTCTTGTCGTGTCGGCGCGGCGTCGGCGTGAGATTTTGAAGCGGCCGTGTCAACAGCGGTGCTGAACGGGTTGTAGAGCGCGCCGCCATGGCTGACCAAGCCAGACTCCTCGGCGCCGGCTGATTGTTCGATCCGATCGGCTTCGACAGAGGACGGCTTCTGAGCTTCGGCTGCGAACACGGGTGCACCCGCGGTTGCCGACAGGGCTGCCAGGCAAAGACCCGCAAGCGCTCGTCGCGTTCCACGTTGTCGATGCACCACGACTGTGTCCTTGGTGTGGCCCCGGGCTTGCCCAGGGCTCTTTCGACGCGGCCTCTTGCTTAATTGGGACAAGAGCCTGGGATGCTCAAGAAGTTTCTGGAGAAGGTGCCAGTTGGCACAATCGAGACACCGTTGGTCAGATCAGAGAGCAGCACGTCTGTGTATCTGACGCATGCCACGATGAGATCTTGACCAGATGGGCACGAAAAGTTGCCCTCGTCCGGAGGGCCGGCTTCCAAGGTCCCCTTGACTCGGCCGTTCTTGGTGGCTGAGAAAGTGTTGTCAGCACGCACGGCTCCCGCGACGGAAGTCTTGTTGCTGGCGCTCGGATTCTTTCCCCCGTGGTTGATGCACGCGTACACCGCCGAGCCTTGAGCAGTAAGGCTTTCGGTCACTGTTGCATTCGCCACTCCGGCGTCATCAAAACTGACCACCAGCGCCCCATTCGAATTTCGTGTCCGTTGAGAACTGATGCCCTGCCCTGCTGGCACAGAGCCACGAAAACAGTCGCTGAGACTGAGTTATCCGCGCCGATCCGGTCGAGATCGTTCATGGGGCGCGTAAGTCCTGTTGGACTCTGGAGAGTTGGTTGACACGGCCGATGCGCTGTCGCGGGTCGGACTGCCACACCACGCGGTCGTCCGCGGCGTAGAGCCAGCAGGTCTTTCCTTCGCGTTCGCAGGTGTTCAGGACATCCGCCATCGCAGCCCCGCCGGAAGCAAGGGCCGCGCTGCCATCGGCCGCGACCGCAAAGGCGCGTGGCATGGGCAAGGCAAGGAATCGGAGGTACCGGTCTCTGCTGTTCTCTCGCACGGGCACCAGAGAGGGATCGTTCACGTCGGCAAAATGGCTGTCGGCCGGCAACCTGTAGAGGCTGACGGTGGGGCCCGCGGACGCTGCACTCGGCTCGGCCGCAACGGTTTGCGGCTTCTGGTAGACCACGGCGTAGTCGACCGCGTAGACACTGCACTCGCCGTGGCTGCTCTCGCGGCAATATGCGAGGGCGCGCTGCGTCGGGTCCGAGGGGCGATTGATGTCTCGCGGCACCAATCCGTCGGCCCAGCCGAACCATGAATGGTCACCGGCCTGGCGGATGACGAAGGCCCGTGGCGGCTTGCTCTGCAAGAATTTTTGATAGGCCGCGCGGCCTTCCGCGCGCAGACCGGGAACAGCGTCGACATCGTCGATGCCGGCGCTTGCCGCCGCAGTGCTCCCGCTGCCATCGACGCCTGCCAGGCCTCGCAGATGGACCTCGGCGCTACCGGTTCCTGCATGGCATTCATAGGCACCGGGCGTCGAAAGCAGGTTGCCTTCGTAGAAGCTCTCGACCTGCGTCACCACGCGCACGCCTCGCGCGCGCGCCGCTTCGACGAGCGCCACCAGCGTATTGCGCATCGCCTCGCGGCAGGTCTCCTCGTCACTGCGGATCACCGGCCGGCCGTCGGCATAGCGCTGCGTCGTGGAAAACGGCCGGGCATAGCTTTCAGCCTTGAGCACCTGCTCCTGCGGCACCTTGGCCTGCGGCTGGGTCGCAAAGCGAAGCTGGACGTCGTTGCCGATGGCATCGCGCGTGGCAACCTGTTGCATCACCGGATAGATAGGCAGCACCAGCCGCGTGTCACGCGCGAACGCGGGCGCAGCCATCGATGCGATGAAGAGCAGGAGGCCCGCTCCGGACCGGCCTGCGCCAAAGGATTCGAAACTCATGGTGATCACTCCCTCTTCAAAGCAAAGCTGTAATAGCGGAGATCCACATCAAGACGTGCGGCGGCTTCGGCTTCACTCTCGGCAGCATCAACCGACTGTGCGCTGGATTCATGGCTGTAGACGGGCTTGCGGCCATCGATCTGGTAGGACCAATCAAAGCGACCGGCCCGCTCGACGATGGTGGTGTCGATTCTGTGCCCCATGTAGAGGAAGCTCTCGCCCATCTCGACCCCCAGCAGTTGGAGGGAGTCTTCCAGATCGAACCTGACTCGAAGCTGATGATGATCCGCGCAGAGGCGGCGCAATGCGCGCCGCGGTGCAGGTCCGTCGTCAACGCTCGCGCGCAGCGCGGCGCAGCACCTGGGTGACCGGCTCCACCAGGTACTGGAGTGCGGTGCGCTCCTCCCCCTGCAGGTAGATCTCGGCGGGCATGCCGGCGAGCAGCTTCAGGTCGCCCGCCGTCGCGAGCGAAGCCGCGTCGGCCTCGACCAGCACCGAGTAGTAGGGAGCGCCGGTCGCACGGTCGACCAGGCGGTCGCCCGACACATAGACCACCTTGCCGTGCACCAGCTGCGTGGTGCGGTACTTGAATGCCGTGAAGCGGATGTCGGCCGGCTGCCCGCGCTGGATCCGGCCGATGTCCTCGGGGCGCACGCGCGCGTCGGTCACCAGGCGGGTGTCGTCCGGCACGACGTCGGCAATGGTCTCGCGCGGCGGGATCACTGCGCCGGGCGTCGAATATTTCAGGTCGATGATCTCGCCGCTGGCCGGCGCCGTGATCACCTGGCGCGCCGAGGCGTCGGCCGACTTGCGCCGCTCCTGCTCGATCTCGGCCAGCCGGGCCGCCGTGACCTTGAGCTGGTCGCTCGCCTGCTGGCGGTACTCGCTCTCCAGCGAGCGGATGCGCAGATCGGCATCGACCGTGCGCTGCTCGGCGCGCGCCAGCTCCGCGCGCCGCTCCTCGATCTTCACGCCGTAGTCGGCCACGGTGCCTTCGAGCTGCGCGATGCGCGTGGCCGAGACGAAGCCGTCGTTGAGCAGCTTGCGGTTGTTCTCCAGATCGTTCTTCTGGAACTTCACCGACTCGCTCGCCCGCATGATCTGGGCGCGCAGCGCGACGATTTCCTCGGCCACCTTCTCGCGCTGCGAACGCAGCAGGCGCACCTGCCCCACCAGCGCATCGCGCCGCGCCTCGAACAATGCGCGCTCCTTGTCCAGCTGCGCGGCCAGGCGCGGGTCGGCGGCCGCGGTCTCGACCACGTCGGCAGGGAAGGCGATCGCGTGAGCCATGGTCTGCTCCGCGTCGAGCCGCGCGAGGCTGGCGCGCTCGGTCTTGACGCGGTGGTCCAGCCGGTTCCTGTCGGCATCGACCGAGACGTCGCCCAGCACCAGCAAGGGCTCCCCCTGCCGCACATGCTGGCCGTCGCGCACCAGGACCTCGCGCACGATGCCACCCTCGGCATGCTGCACCGGGCGCCGGTTCAGGTCCACCTTCACATGGGCCTGCGCCACCACGGCGGACGACAGCGGCGCGAAGCCCAGCCACGCGGCGGCCGGCAGCAGTCCGCAGACCAGCACGGCCAGGCCCCAGTGCGTCAGGCGGTGCGCTTCGCGCACATGGAGCGCCAGCGGGTCGTTGGCCGCGATCGCATGCGCCGCGTGGTTCATGACACCTGGATTCATGACATCTTCTCCGCAGCGCGCGGCGGCATCATCACCACCTGGGCGCCGCCCGTGTTCTGGCCCGAACGCCGGATCGTCTGCATCACTTCCGCCGCCGGTCCGTACTGCTTGACGCGGCCGGCCTCCAGCACCAGCAGCTTGTCCATGTGCTCCACCAGCGTGCTGCGATGCGTGACGACGACCACCGTGACCTGGCCGCGCAGCGCCTTCAAGGCCTCGCCCAGCGCCAGTTCGCCCGCCCCGTCCAGGTTGGAGTTGGGTTCATCCAGCACCAGCAGCTTCGGGTTGCCATAGAGCGCGCGTGCCAGCGCGATGCGCTGGCGCTGGCCCGGCGACAGCATCACGCCCATGTTGTCGACGACGGTGTCGTAGCCCTCGGGCAGTGTCAGGATCAGCGCATGCACGCCGGCACGCTGCGCCGCCTGCACGACCTTGTCCGGGTCGACCTCGCCCAGCCGCGCGATGTTGTCGGCCACGGTGCCGGCGAACAGCTCGACGTCCTGCGGCACGTAGCCGAGCCAGGGGCCGAGTTCTTCGCGCGGCCATTGCGCGAGGTCGACGCCGTCCAGCCGCACGACGCCCGCATGGGGCCTCCACAGGCCGGTCAGCAGGCGCACCAGGGTCGACTTGCCGGCACCGCTGGGGCCGGTGATGGCCAGCGACTCGCCGGGCTCCAGGCTCAGCGAGACGCCGGCAAGAATCATCCGCTCGCCCTGCGGAGGCCGGAACACGAGGCCCTCCGCATGCAGGCGGCCGCTCGGCGCCGGCAGCGCCATGCGTCGCGGCTGGCGCTCGGCGGCGCGCAGCAGCTCGGACAGGCGCGCGAAGGCCAGGCGCCCCTCGGCCAGCACGCGCCAGCTCCCCACCACCTGTTCGACCGGCGCCAGCGCCCGGCCGAGCAGGATGGTGCAGGCCACCAGGATGCCCGGCGTGCCTTCGCCCGTGATGACGAGGTAGGCGCCCAGAGCCTGCAACAGGACCTGCACCGCCTGGCGCGTGGTGCGCGTGAGCGCAGCCATCGCCACCGACTTGCGCGCGGTCGGCCCCTGCAGCGCGGCGACGCCGGCGTTGAGATTCCGCCAGCGCCCGATCACCGCCTCCCCCATGCCGAGCGACTGCGCCAGCTCTGCGTTCTGCATCGAGGATTCGAGGTAGCGCGTGGCCCGGGCGGCTTCCTTCTGCAGGGCTTCGATATCGCGGCGCGTGATGCGGTCGTTCACCACGGCAAGGACGAGCATCAGCACCGATGCGGCGGCCGCGGCCATGCCCAGCATCGGATGCGCCAGCCAGATGACCGCGACATAGACGAATGTCCATGGCACATCGAACAGGGCCAGCAGCCCCTGCGAGGAAAACAGGCTGCGCAGCGCCGCGACGTCGCGCAAGCCCTCGCACGGCGCGCGCTCGGCGCGGCGCGCCGTGCGGGCCAGCATGACCTTGGCCACCACCGGCGACAGCTGATCGGCGATCAGGTTGCCCGCAACGCCCTGCAGCCGGCTGCGCAGGTAGTCCAGCACCAGCATCAGGCCGAGCGCCACGGCGACGCCGAGCAGCAGCACCAGCAGCGTCTCCCGGCTCTGGCTCGTCAGCACGCGGTCGAAGACCTGCAGCATGAAGAGCGCGGGGGCGAGCAGCAGCAGGTTCACGAAGAACGAGAAGCCCGCGACAAAAAGAAGCGGTCGCTCGAGAAGCTGGAGAAGAGGCTTCATGTCGATCCCTCTCGTGTGCCGCCACCCCCATCCGCGGGCGGCAAGCGGGAGCTCACAGGCCGACCTTGATGTCGTTGCTGTCGAAGGTGTCGGCCGGATTGCTCAGCGTCAACGTCGCCACCAGCGTCCGGTTGGCGGCGCTCAGGCCGTCGGCGTCGTAGTACAGGTTGCCCGTGGCGCTGTCGTAGATCACATGCACGCCCGCGCCCACCGTGTCTCCCGCACCACCGCCGTCCAGCGACGCGAACTCGGCCGCCGACAGCGTGCTTCCGCTCGCGGTCGTGAGGGCCGTGAACATGCCACGCGACAGCTCGATCAGATCGCCGCTCGCCGCCGATCCCGAAGCATCGAAGTCGGTGACCGAATCCACCGCGTTGGGCGCCGAGTCGAAGACGAAGGTGTCGTTGTCGGTGCCGCCGGTGAGCAGGTCGGCGCCGGCCCCGCCGACGATGCGGTCGTCGCCCCCAAGGCCGTTGATCACGTCGTTGCCGCCGCCGCCGCGCAATTGGTCGCCCGACGCCGAACCGGTGAGCATGTCGCCGAAGGCCGTGCCGATGACGCCCTCGAAGTTCTTGTAGCCGTCGGTGCCGAGCCCGGCGGCGCTGGCGTTGAAGCTGGTCGTGCTGCTGCTTTGCGTCAGCGTGAACGTGAGGCCGGCGGTGCCGTCGGAGAAGTCGAGCAGGTCTGCGTTGCCGCCGGCGCCGTCGAGCGTGTCGTTGCCCTTGCCACCGCGGATGATGTCGTTCGAGGCGCTGCCGGTGAGGGTGTCGGCCAGGTCGGTGCCGATCACGCCTTCGATGTTCTGGTAGGTGTCGTTGTTGCCGAGCCCGCCGGTGCCGTTGACGATGCTGGTCGACGCGGCACTCTGGACCAGCGTGAAATTGACCGCCACGGACCCATCCGAGAAGTCGAGCAGGTCCTCGCTGCCGGCGCCGCCGTCCATCGAGTCGTTGCTGCCCAGGCCGCCCCGCAGCACATCGTTGCCGGCGCCGCCCGACAGCGTGTCGTTGCCGTCGCCGCCGATCAGGAGGTCGTTGCCGGAAGAGCCGAGCAGCGTGTCGGCCCCGTTGCCGCTTCCTCCGATGAAGACGTCGCCGCCCGCACCGCCGGTCAGGTTGTCGGCGCCGCCGCGGCCATCGATGAAGGAGGCCTGGTAGGTGCCGGTTGCGCTGAGATCGATCGTGTCGGCGCCGTTGCCGCTGGACACGGCCCTGACGTCGATCGTCGCCGTCGCCGTGGTGGTGCCCCCGGCGCCGTCCGACACGGTGTACTGGAAGCTGCCGGCCGTGGCCCCCGCCGTGCTGCCGCTGGTGAAGCTGATCGTGCCGTTGGCGGCGTCCAGGGTCAGGCCGGAAATTCCGACTGCGCTGCCGACGCCGGTGATCGTCAAGGCGAAGCCGTCGATGTCGGTGTCGTTGCCGAGCAGCGAACTCGTCGACAGCGTGACGAGCGTGCTGCTCGACACGATGATCGTGTCGGCCGCGGCGACCGGGTTGTCGTTCACCGCGCTGACGGTGATGCTCGCCGTGTCGGTGGCGTTCGAGAACGCGGAGCTGCCGCCATGGGTCACGGTGCTCGCCGTGGTGCCGGCAGCGCCGCTTGTCTGGTCCCAGGCGCGGAAGGTGACGCCATCGCCGACGGTCCCGCTGAAGTTCGAATCCGCCTGGAAGTAGACACGCGTGTTCGCGTCCGCGGCCAGCAGCAGCGCGGACGCATCCGACACCGCACCCACCAAGGCCCAGTTGGCGCCGCCGTTGGTGGAATACCACCAGTCTCCGTGGGCGGCATTCACGCCCGTCAACGCGATGCCGGTGATGGCGCCGTTGTCCGCATCGGTCACGTTGTCGAGGCCGCCGGCCGGCGGATTCAGATTCACCAGGCTCGATACGAGCGTCCCGACGGCCCCGACCGGTGCGCCGGCATCCTCGTTGACCGACGCCAGAGCGGGTGTCGCGGCAGCACTCAGGACGGGTGCATCGTTGGTGCCGGCGATGGTCACGGTCACCACCTGGCTGGCGGTCCCGTCGGACGAGACGGCGGTGAAGCTGTCGTTGATCGACTGACCCGCGCCCAACTGCTGGATCGCCGCCTGGCCGTTGTTGGCCGTGTAGGTCCAGCTGCCATTGGCCGCCAGCGTGAAGCTGCCAAAGCCGTTGCTGCCGGCGGTGCCGGCCTGGGCTGTGAAGCTGGACTGGCCTGCGTCGACATCGGCAATCGTCAGCGCGCCGCTTGTGCTCAGGTTCGGTGTCGAGGCATCCTCGGTCACCGCGCCGCTGGCAACGCCACCAATCACCGGCACATCGTTGGTCCCGGTAATGGTCACGGTCACCAGCTGGCTGGCTGTTCCGTCGGACGAAACTGCAGTAAAGCTGTCGCTGAGCGATTGACCAGCGCCCAGCTGTTGGATCGCTGCCTGGCTGTTGCTGGCCGCGTAGGTCCAGCTGCCATTGGCCGCCAGCGTGAAGCTGCCGTAGCCATTGCTGCCGCCAGTGCTCGCCTGTGGCGCGAAGTTCGACTGGCCCGCATCGACATCGGCGATCGTCAACGCCCCGCTGGCCGCGAGGCTGCCACCGGACACCGCAACGTCTTCTTGCACCGCGCCGCTGGCGACGCCGCCGATGACCGGCACGTCATTGGTCCCGGTGATGGTCACGGTCACCACCTGGCTGGCAGTGCCATCCGACGATACCGCGGTGAAGCTGTCGTTGATCGATTGACCCGCGCCCAGCTGTTGGATCGCCGCCTGGCCGTTGTTGGCCGTGTAAGTCCAAGTGCCATCGGCCGCCAGCGTGAAGCTGCCGTGGCCGTTGCTGCCGACGGTGCCGGGCTGGGCTGAGAAGCTGGACTGGCCTTGGTCGACATCGGCAATCGTCAGCGCGCCGCTGGCCGCGAGGCTGCCACCAGACACCGCAACGTCTTCTTGCACCGCGCCGCTGGCCACACCAGCAATCACCGGCACATCATTGGTGCCAGTGATCGTCACCGTCACGAGCTGGTTGGCCGTGCCATCGGAGGACACGGCGGTGAAGCTGTCGCTGATCGACTGACCTGCGCCCAGTTGCTGGATCGCGCTTTGGCTGTTGTCGGCCGCGTAGGTCCAAGTGCCGTCGGCTGCCAGCGTGAAGCTGCCGTAGCCGTTGCCGCCGGCAGTGCCCGCTTGCGGCGCGAAGTTCGACTGGCCTTGGTCGACATCGGCGATCGTCAGTGCACCGCCGGTGCTTAGGTTCGGCGTCGATTCATCCTCGCTCAGCGCACCGCTGGCGACGCCACCAATCACCGGCACGTCGTTGGTCCCGGTAATGGTCACGGTCACCACCTGGCTGGCGGTCCCGTCTGACGATACTGCAGTGAAGCTGTCGCTGATCGACTCCCCGGCACCCAGTTGCTGGATCGCTGCCTGGCTGTTGTCGGCCGTGTAGCTCCAGCTGCCGTCGGCCAGCAAGCCGAAGCTGCCATAGCCGTTGCTGCCGGCGGTGCCGGCCTGGGCTGTGAAGCTGGACTGTCCTGCATCGACATCGGCAATCGTCAGCGCACCACTGGTGCTCAGGTTCGGGGTCGAGGCATCCTCGCTCAGCGCGCCGCTGGCGACACCACCGATCACCGGCACGTCATTGGTCCCGGTGATGGTCACGGTCACCAACTGGCTGGCTGTCCCGTCGGAAGACACAGCGGCGAAGCTGTCGCTGATCGACTGGCCTGCGCCCAGCTGTTGGATCGCCGCCTGGCCATTGTTGGCCGTGTAGCTCCAGCTGCCGTCGGTTGCGAGCGTGAAGCTGCCGTAGCCATTGCTGCCGGCGGTGCTCGCTTGAGGCGCGAAGTTCGACTGGCCGGCATCTACATCGGCGATCGTCAACGCACCGCTGGTACTCAGGTTCGGAGTCGAGTCGTCTTCGCTCACCGCACCGCTAGCAACGCCACCGATCACCGGCACATCGTTGGTCCCGGTGATGGTCACGGTCACGAGCTGGCTGGCCGTGCCGTCGGAGGATACGGCGGTGAAGCTGTCGCTGATCGACTCCCCTGCACCCAGTTGCTGGATCGCTGCCTGGCCGTTGTTGGCCGTGTAAGTCCAGTTGCCGTCGGCTGCCAGCGTGAAGCTGCCGTAGCCGTTGCTGCCGCCGGTGCTCGCCTGTGACGCGAAGCTCGACTGGCCCGCATCCGCATCGGCAATCGTCAACGCACCGCCGGTGCTCAGGTTCGGAGTCGAGTCATCCTCGCTCAGTGCGCCGATGGCAACGCCGCCGATCACCGGCACATCGTTGGTCCCGGTGATGGTCACGGTCACGAGTTGGCTGGCCGTTCCATCGGACGAGACTGCCGTGAAACTGTCGCTGATCGACTCGCCGGCGCCCAACTGCTGGACCGCTGCCTGGCTGTTGTCTGCCGTGTAGCTCCAGCTGCCATCAGCCAGCAAGTTGAAGCTGCCGTAGCCGTTGCTACCGGCAGTGCCCGCTTGCGGCGCGAAGTTCGACTGGCCCGCATCCACATCGGCAATCGTCAGCGCACCACTGGTGCTCAGGTTCGGGGTCGAGGCATCCTCGGTCACCGCGCCGCTGGCGACACCACCGATCACGGGCACATCGTTGGTCCCGGTGATGGTCACGGTCACGAGTTGGCTGGCCGTCCCGTCGAACGACACGGCCGTGAAACTGTCGCTGATCGACTCACCGGCGCCCAGTTGCTGGATCGCGCTTTGGCTGTCGTCGGCCGTGTAGCTCCAGTTGCCGTCGGCCGCGAGCGTGAAGCTGCCGTAGCCATTGCTGCCGGCGGTGCCGGCCTGGGCTGTGAAGCTGGACTGGCCCTGGTCGACATCGGCAATCGTCAGCGCACCGCCGGTGCTCAGGTTCGGTGTCGAGGCATCCTCGCTCACCGCGCCACTGGCCGCACCACCGATCACCGGCACATCGTTGGTCCCGGTAATCGTCACGGTCACCACCTGGCTGGCGGTGCCATCCAACGACACCGCGGTGAAGCTGTCGCTGATCGATTGACCCGCGGCCAGCTGCTGGATCGCTGCCTGGCTATTGTCGGCCATGTAGGTCCAGCTGCCGTCGGCTGCCAATGTGAAGCTGCCGTAGCCGTTGCTGCCGGCGGTGCCGGCCTGGGCTGTGAAGCTGGACTGTCCTGCATCGACATCGGCGATCGTCAGTGCACCATTGGTGCTCAGGTTCGGGGTCGAGTCATCCTCACTCACCGCACCGCTGGCGACGCCACCGATCACGGGCACGTCGTTGGTCCCGGTGATGGTCACGGTCACCACCCGGCTGGCCGTCCCATCGGAGGACATGGCGGTGAAGCTGTCGCTGATCGATTGACCCGCACCCAGCTGCTGGATCGCCGCCTGGCTGTTGTCAGCCGTGTAGCTCCAGCTGCCATCGGCCAGCAAGCTGAAGCTGCCGTGGCCGTTGCTGCCGGCAGTGCTCGCCTGTGGAGCGAAGTTCGACTGACCCTGGTCGACATCGGCAATCGTCAGCGCACCGCTGGTGCTCAGGTTCGGCGTCGAGGCGTCCTCGCTCACCGCGCCGGTGGCGACGCCGCCGATCACCGGCACATCGTTGGTCCCGGTAATCGTCACGGTCACCACCTGGCTGGCGGTCCCGTCGGACGAGACTGCAGTGAAGCTGTCACTGAGCGACTGACCCGCGCCCAGCTGTTGAATCGCCGCCTGGCTGTTGTTGGCCGTATAGGTCCAGCTGCCATCAGCCGCCAGCGTGAAGCTACCGTAGCCACTGCTACCGGCAGTGCTCGCTTGAGGTGCAAAGTTCGACTGGCCCGCATCCACGTCGGCGATCGTCAGCGCACCGCCGGTGCTCAGGTTCGGCGTCGAGGCATCCTCGCTCACCGCGCCACTGGCCACACCACCGATCACCGGCACGTCGTTGGTGCCGGTGATGGTCACCGTCACCACCTGACTGGCCGTGCCGTCGGATGACACCGCGGTGAAGCTGTCGCTAAGCGACTCCCCGGCACCCAGCTGCTGGATCGCCGCCTGGCTGTTATCGGCCGTGTAGCTCCAGCTGCCATTGGCCGCCAGCACGAAGTTGCCGTGGCCGTTGCTGCCGGCAGTGCCGGGCTGGGCTGTGAAGCTGGACTGTCCTGCATCGACATCGGCGATCGTCAGCGCGCCGCTGGTGCTCAAGTTCGGGGTCGAGGCATCCTCGCTCAGCGCGCCGCTGGCCACCCCGCCGATCACCGGCACATCGTTGGTCCCGGTGATGGTCACCGTCACCAACTGGCTGGCTGTCCCGTCGGAAGACACAGCGGTGAAGCTGTCGCTGATCGACTGGCCTGCGCCCAGCTGTTGGATCGCCGCCTGGCCATTGTTGGCCGTGTAGGTCCAGCTGCCGTCGGCTGCCAGCGTGAAGTTGCCGTGGCCGTTGCTGCCGGCGGTGCCGGCCTGGGCTGTGAAGCTGGACTGTCCTGTATCGACATCGGCGATCGTCAACGCGCCACCGGTGCTCAGGTTCGGTGTCGAGGCGTCCTCGCTCACCGCACCACTGGCCACACCACCAATCACCGGCACATCGTTGGTCCCGGTGATGGTCACGGTCACCACCTGGCTGGCGGTCCCGTCGGACGAGACTGCCGTGAAGCTGTCGCTGATCGATTGACCTGCGCCCAGCTGCTGGATCGCCGCCTGACCGTTGTTGGCCGTGTAGGTCCAGTTGCCATTGGCCGCCAGCGTGAAACTGCTGTGGCCATTGCTGCCGGCAGTGCTCGCCTGAGGCGCGAAGTTCGACTGGCCTTGGTCGACATCGGTAATCGTCAACGCACCGCCGGTGCTCAGGTTCGGGGTCGAGGCGTCCTCGGTCACCGCTCCGGTGGCGACGCCACCAATCACCGGCACGTCGTTGGTCCCGGTCACCGTCACAGTGATCTGCTGATTGACCGTGCCGCCGTGGCCATCATCGATGCTGACGGTGAAGGTCTCCGTCGCCGTCTGGCCTTGGGCCAGATGCTGCGTGGCCGCGTTGGCGACGCTGTAGTTCCAGCTCACCGTGCCGTCGCCCGCGCCCGTGGCCGCATCGCTGACGCCGGCCGTCAAGACTCCGCCCAGCGTGTTGCCTGGACCGGCCGCCACGCTGACGCTGTGCGCATCGCTCAGGTCCACGTCGTCGAAGGTGATCGTGCCGCTGTCGCTCAGGGTCGGCGTCGCCGCATCCTCGGTCACCGCCGCGGCGGCATCGGCCGCACCGATCGTCGGCGTATCGTTGGTGCCGGTGATGGTCACGTCGATCTGCCGGGTGACGCTGCCGCCGTGCTGGTCGTTCACGGTGATGGTGAAGCTCTCGACCCGGGTCTGGCCCGCGGCCAGGTACTCGACGGCCGTGGCGTCCACGGTGTAGGTCCAGGTGAGCTGGCCGCCCGTGCCGGTCCCCGTGGTGTCGGCGTTCTTGACCGCCGTCAGGCTGCCCAGCACGCTGCCGACCGGCGTGCCGGTGGCGCTCACCAGGTGCACATCGCTCAGGTCCAGGTCGCTGAAGCCGATGACACCACTGTCGCTCAGCGTGCCCGCCGGCGCGGCCTGCTCGCTCACGGCGCCCGCCAGGTCCTGGGCTGTGATCACCGGACCATCGTTGCTGCCGGTGATGGTGACCGTCACCGTGGCCAGTCCCGTCCCGCCGTCGGCGTCCTTCACCTCGTAGCTGAAGGTGTCGGTGGCGCTCTCGCCCGCTGCCAGGTGCTGGAAATCGGCTGCATGGGGCTGGTACTGGAAATACCAGGTCGACGGATCGCCCATCGCCGGCTGAACGAGCGTCGCCGTCCCGTGGGCCGGCCCCGCAGCCAGCGCCAGGCTCTTGACCAGGTCGGGGACCAGATCGTTCTGCAGCACGTGGATCTGGATCCCCGGGCCATCTTCGGTCGTCACGACTGCATCGCCCAGCGCCATTGCCGCCTCGTTGGCCGGATTCACCTCGACCCCATCCACGAGGATTCTCAGGGTTTCGGTCATCTGGACGGTCAGCGTGGACGACCCGAAGCTGAAAACGAAATCGCTGGCCGAGCCGTTGGACACCTCACCGGTCCTGGCATTGGTCACTGCCGCAAGATGGGCCAGGTAGGCGGCGATCTGCGTCTGGGTGGCAGACTCCAGCCACTGCGCCCGCGTGAACAGGAGCTGGAGCGTATCGACACCCGCCCCGCCCGTGTACACGTCCTTGGTGCCCGCCGCGATGTTTTCGCTGACGTTGTAGATCAGGGTGTCGTTGCCCGATCCCCCGTTGAGCTGGTCGCTGCCGCTGCCGCCATCGAGCGTGTCGTCTCCCGCGCCGCCATTCAACGAATCGTTCCCGGCTCCGCCGTAGACGCTGTCGTCCCCGTTGCCGCTGTTGATGGTGTCGCTGCCGGCCGTACCGGTGAGAAGGTCGTTGCCGTTGGAGCCGGTCATCGTGGTCATGTGTGCTTCCTTGGTGGGCGCCGAAAGGCCGGCGCGTGCGGATCTCGACGCTGTGTTTCTCTTGTCCGCAAATTGGATCGCACCAGCGATGCGGGCACATGGAAGGAATGCCCTTTCCTTGCCAAGCGATAAGTACCGGGACGACGCTGAAAAGCCTGGTACTTTTGTCCTGCTGAAGCATCCGCACGCGCAGGCGCACGGGCATGGCCCGCATTCCGTCGGCCGGACAAAAAAAAAGCTCGCCGAAGCGAGCTCAATGATTGTGTCGATGGCTACTTGCAAGCGAAGCTGGAGGCCGATTCGAGATCGCCGCTCACGTAGGTGGCCACCTTCGGATACGGGCACAGGGGCCGCGTCCGGGTGGCGGACCAGCCGGCAGGCAGCTCCGTGTTGACCACGTTGGCACCGGCCCCGCGCGCGGTGGCGACGACGGAATCGGGGGCCTTGCCTTTCTCCACCCACGCAACCAGCGGCGTCAGCATGTCGAACTGGTCTGTTGCCGCGCCTCGCCCGCAATGGTTCATGCCGGGCACCGGGAAGAAGCGCGCAAAGCCGGAGGCATCGCCGCGGTTGGCTGCGCGCAATTCGTCGTACCAGCGCGTCGTGTCGTCCGACGAGAACACCGCGTCGCTGGTGCCGTGGTAGACCATGAGCTTGCTGCCGCGATCGCGCAGCGTGGCGAGGTTGCTCGGGTTCGGCGGCGGCATGAAGGACATGGCCGACTCGGTGTAGAGCGCGGTGGTCGCGAAGATCGTCGGCGCATCGGTGTCCATGCTGAAGCCCAGCGCGAAGTCGATGCCCGACGGGCGGCTCGTCCCCAGCGGCGGCGAGCTGAACACGAACCCGACCGCGGCGGTGTCCAGGCTCTGCGAATTGGAGAACTCCCATTGCCGCCAATCGGCGCGGTTGATGCCTGCGTCGTAGGGGAAGCTGCTGTAGAGCGCCGTGCCCGCGGTGTTGCGCGCACCGGTGAACACGTCGTCGAGCACGGTCTTCTGCGTGGCGGTGAGGCAGGTGCCATCGCGGGCACCGCTGCACGTGGGCACGTCGGTGGCCAGCTTGAAGACGGCCTTGCACGCCTGCACGTCCGCGACGATGCCGTCGGTCGCGCCGTCGAGTGCATCGCACTTCGACAGCACCGCTGCGGCGACCGTGTCCATCTCCGCCTGCGTGAAGGCCGTCTGGAGATCCGGCTTGCCCGCCGGGGTGTTGGCGGTCGTCACCTTGGCGTACTGCTGGACGCCGTAGAGCTGCGCGACCGCGGCCTTCGGCAGGTTGAAACCGGGGTTGCCCGCCACGATCCCGTCGTACTCGTTGGCAGACCGCGCGGCGGCAACCATCGCGTGGCGGCCGCCGTTCGAGCAACCGCCGAAATAGGAACGGTCGGCCCCGCGGCCATAGGCCTTGGCGATCAGGTTCTTGGCCATCGGCGTCAGTTGCGCGACCGCGTTGTAGCCGTAGTCCAGGCGTGCCTGCGGGTCGATGCCGAAGACCGGGATCTGCGCGCCCGAGTGGCCCGCATCGGAGCTGATCACGGCAAAACCCATGTGCAGCGCCGTGGTCGTGGGGGACCCTCCTCCGATATTTCCCGATGCCGGAATCACGCTCCCGTCCAACCCGCCATTGGCCTGGTAGAAGAAGCGCCCGTTCCAGTCGACCGGCAGGCGCATCTCGAAGCCGATCGCATAGGTCCGGCCGTCGACACTGCTGGTGCGTTCGTTCATCTTTCCCTGCACGAGGCAGTGCGCCGGCGTGGGCGTGCTCACGCCGGCCACCGCGAATGTGCCGGCCGCCACGGAAGTGACGCTGGTGTAGACCGTGCCGCCGAAGGCGGCCTTGCTCGCGAGGTCGGTGCACGACTGCAGCGTGCCGGGACGAGCCTCCGAAGAAGACGCGGGTGGCACGACGACGGGCGGAGGAACCGGGGTGTCGGGCACGGCCGCAACGATCGGGAGGAACGGAATGCCGCTCCCGCCGCCGCCTCCGCCGCACGCCCCGAGCAATGCGGCCGCACCCACCACGGCCCATGCCGGCCGCCATGACGATGACACGATGTGATCCATGCTTGTCTCCTCGGCCGGCAGCATCTGGTCGGCCTATAAGGTTATTTAAGATAACCAATATAGTTTTGATGGATAACTAAAAAACGAGGAGAAACCCGGGTGTCGCGCGCGGTTTTTTTCTCACACGGCCCTTTCCACCCGCGGCCCGCCGGCCATGTAGTTGCCCGGCGTCACGCCGAAGCAGCGGCGAAACCACCGCGAGAAATGAGCCTGGTCCGCAAAGCCGCATTGCGCCGCCACCTCGGCGGGCGGGTCGCCCTCGCGCAGCAGCGCCTTTGCGCGGCCGATGCGCGCGAGCCGCGCATAGTGGGCCGGCGTCATGCCGACGGCCGCGCGGAACAGGCGATGGAAGTGCTCGCGCGACACGCCCAGCCGTTGGGCCAGCGAGGCGGGGTCGATCCGGCAGGCATCCGCCGTCGCCAGCGCGGCACAGACCGCTTCGACGCGCGCGTCACCCACCTGCCGCTCGACGGGCACGCGCGCCTTCCCGGTCTGTGCGCGAAAGATGCGCGCCAGGAGATGGGCGACTCTCGCCCCGTCCTGCGATTGCGCTGCCGCACCCAATGCACGCGCCACGCGCGCGTCCTTCCAGACCCGCTGGCGCAACACGCCCCGCTCACCCGGCGGCCACGCGAGGCGCGCCCCGACCCAGGCATGGGGCACATAGAGCATCACCATGCCAAACCCCTGCGCGCTGACACCCGCCGTGTGCAGCATGAACGGCGCCATCAGCACGAGGTCGCCGGCCTCCGCCACATGCCGCTCGCCGGCGCATGTGAATTCGCAGCGGCCTTCGAGGATCGCGCCCACGCTCCACTCGGCATGCCAGTGGAGCGCGAAGTGCGCCTTGGGATCGGCCGCGAACATCGCCTCGATCTGCGCGCCGTCTTCCATCGGCAGGCCGATCACATGCGAGGTCGTGGAAGCGTTCATCCCCTGAAGGGTAGCGCCGGCGAATACTTCATGCGGCCAGCGCGCCGCGGACCGTGATGCCCATCCAACCCGCGCTGGCCTGCGTCGCTTCCACCGGCCCGAGCAGCGACAGTTCCTCCACCGGGTGTGCATGAAACTGCAGCGTCGCGCTGCCCTGCGTCCAGCCCGGCTCCACACGGTCCACGATGTCGGCGCGCAGGTAGCGCGGGGTCGCGGCAAGGCCAGGCTGCGTCAGGTCGGGCCAGCCCACCGCACCGATCGTCGGCGCCGCAAGAAAGCCCAGGCGCCCGGCCTTCTCGCCGGACAGCGTGACCGTCGCATCGACCAGCCGGCGCTCCTTCACGCTGAGGCTCGCACCGAGCCGGCTGCCTGCGGACATGGACGCCGCCGCCGGGTGCGCCAGCGGAAGGCTGCGGGTCAGCCAGGTCCGGCCGATCTTCTTGGGCCAGCCCTGCAGCCAGCCCCGCAACAGCGAGATGTCCTGGTCGACGTAGATCAGGGGGCAGTAGAAGCGCGCATCGCCGCCCTGCCTCGGCGCGATCTCGAGCACCACGATGGTTTCGCGGTATTGCGCGTAGACGGGGTCGAGCAGCTCCTGCCCGCCGTCGCCGCACGACTGCCAGTCCGCGAAGTGAACGCAGCCCTTGCCGGTGGGCGCGCCGAGCTCCGGCGGCACCATGGCCGCGCCGAGCGGAGGGTCGAAGGCGAAAGCCACGTTGACGAGCCAGCCGGCGTAGTGCCAGGGCGGTGCCTGCACGAGGGCGCTGCGGCCGGACGAAGTGAAAGGCGGTGTGAAGGACGGCGGCATCGGTTTCCTGCGAGTTCAAGAAGAGAGTGAGAAGCCGCACGATAGGACTGCGAACACCGGCCGTCTTGTACGCCAGTGATCTGCTGCACTGCCCAGGGATGTACGACAGGTGGCGGCGTTGTCCGACTTGGCGCAAGGCGTCCCTCGCGACAATGGGCGCCTCGGCCGAGACAAGCCGATGGACCGCACTTCCCTGGCACTGCACGATGACCCGCATCTACCTCATAGAAGACAATCCCCTGATCGCAACGACGCTGACCGATGGACTGCAGGAATTTTCCGAATGCGATGTGATCGGCACCGCAACCACCTCCGATGGCGCCATCGACTGGCTGAAGGCGAACCCCGACGAATGGGATGCAACGGTCATCGACATCTTCCTCGCCGAAGGCAACGGACTCGCCGTGGCGCAGTACCTGAAGGACAACAAGTCGCCGGCACAGCGCGCCATCGTGCTCATGAACCACGCGACCTCCGATGTGCGCGAAGGCGCGCTGTCGGCCGGCGTCGATGCGGTGTTCGACAAGTCGCTGCAGCTCGAGGCCTTCTACGATTTTTGCGCTTCGCTGAACATCACGCCTCGCCGCTGAGTGCGCCGCAGCCGCCCGGCTTGCGTAGACTGGAGCGGCCATGAACACGCCAGCCCCTACAGCCCCCGCCCCGAAGCGCCCCCTGGACGCGTCCGAATTGAAGCAACTGGCCGCCGCCACCGAGCCTGCGTCTGCAGCAAGCGCCTGTGCATGCGGGCTTCACCGCGCCACCTCGTGGGAAAGCATCACCGAAGAGCGCTGGCCCCAGGCGCTGATGCAGAAAGTCGGCACGCTGCGCGACGAAGACATCGCCGAGCCGACCTTCGAGGAATGGCATCCCGACGGCACGCGCTACGACTCGCCCGACGCGCCGATCTCCGTGCGGCACTTTCCCTTCAACCGCTGCGACGTGTTCCGTTGCAGCGCCTGCGGCAGGCTGGTGCTGCGCTACACCGAGTTCGGCGGCTACTACATCGATCACCGGGTGCGGCTGCTGGACCCGGCGCTGGTGACGGGCCAGACCTGATGGCCTCGATATTCCGCCCTCGCCTGGCGGGTTGGGCCCTGCTCTTCGTGCTGGGCATCGTGGCCATCGGCTTCGCGGCCCTCCTGACCTTCGACTGGAACCGCGCCAGGCCGTGGATCAACCAGCGCGTCAGCGAAGCCACCGGGCGCCCCTTCGCAATCCAGGGCGACCTGGTCCTGCAATGGGACCGTCCTCCGGCCGAGACAGGCTGGCGCCGCTGGGTGCCCTGGCCAAGGCTCAGTGCGCAGGACATCACCCTGGGCAATGCCGAATGGGGCAAGACCGGCCCGCACATGGCCGAAATCAGGCAGCTGACGTTCTCGCTGAACCCGTTGCCCTTGCTGAACCACACGATCCGGATCCCCACGCTGGAACTCGTGGGCCCTGTCCTTTCCCTCGAGCGAACCGCCGACGGCAAGAACAACTGGACATTGGCTCCCGGCGACGCGCCCCCCTCGCGCTGGAAACTGGAGTTGCAGCGGTTGATGCTGAACCAGGGCACGGTGAAGCTCGCCGATGCGGTGGCCAAGGTCGATCTCAAGGTCGACATCGACAGCCTGCCGCAGGAAAGCCCCGAGGGCTATGGCATGGGCTGGAAGCTCAGCGGCACGTTTCGCCAGACCCCGCTGCGCGGCAGCGGCAAGGCCGGCGCGGTGCTTTCGCTGCAGCAGGACACGAAGCCCTATCCGCTGCAGGCCGGCGTGCAGATCGGCACGACGCGCATCGATGTCGCGGGCACCTTGACCAAGCCCGATGCGCTGGCGGCGCTGGACCTGCGGCTCAAGCTCTCGGGCGCCAGCATGGCGCACCTGTACCCGATCACGGGCATCACGCTGCCCAACACGCCCCCGTTCAGCACCGAGGGCCATCTGGTCGGCACGCTCGACAAGGGCGGCGGGCGCTGGCTGTACGAGCGCTTCAAGGGAAGCGTGGGTGCCAGCGACATCGCCGGCACGCTCGAATACGTCGCGCAGCAGCCGCGGCCGCTGCTGCGCGGGCAGGTGCAGTCCAACCAGCTGCGCCTGGAGGATCTGGCGCCGTTGATCGGGGCCGACTCCAACGCCAGCAAGGCCAGGCGAGGCGCCGCGGCCGTCCAGCCGGCAGGCAAGGTGCTGCCCGTGGAGAAGTTCGACACGGCGAGCTGGGGAAGCATCGACGCGGAGGTGAAGTTCGCCGGCCGCAAGATCCTTCACGCCAGGAATCTGCCCATCGACAGCCTCGTTGCCGACCTGCACCTGAAGGACAGCGTGCTGTCGCTCACCCCATTGAGCTTCGGCATCGCCGGGGGCCAGCTGGCCGCGACCGTGAAGCTCGATGGACGGCAGGAGCCCATTCGCGCGAACCTGCAACTCTCGGCGCGCCGCCTCAGGATCAAGGAACTCTTTCCGACGCTGGACACGCTGCAGGCCAGCCTCGGCGAAGTCGGTGGCGATGCGGCGCTGTCCGCCAGCGGCAATTCCGTCGCAGCCTTGCTCGGCACCTCCAACGGCGAGGTGAAGGCGCTGGTCAGCAAGGGAACGATGAGCAAGTTCCTGCTCGAGGCGATGGGGCTGAACATCGGCAGCGTGGTGGCGACCAAGCTGTTTGGCGACAAACAGGTGCAGCTCAACTGCCTTGCCAGCGATTTCCGGGTGACGCAGGGCCTCATGCAGACCCGCGCTTTCGTGCTGGACACCGACGAGTCGGTCATCGATGTGACCGGCCAGATCAATCTGTCCACCGAACAGCTGGCGCTCGAGATCCAGCCTCGGAACAAGGCGCTGCGCGTCCTCTCCCTGCGCTCGCCGCTCTATGTCCAGGGCACCTTCAAGAACCCCGACGTCGGCGTCGACAAGGGTGCCGTCGCACTCAAGCTGGGTGCCGCGATCGCATTGGGTGCCGTGGCGCCTGCCGCGGCGCTGCTGCCGCTGTTGAACGTGGGCTCGCAGGAGTTCTCGGGGTGCGCGCCGCTGCAGGCACTGGCCAGCCAGAAACCGCAGGCCCCGAGGCCGCGCAAGGTGCACTAGGGCCTGTTCACACTACGCAAGGGGTCGCGTTGCTTCGCAAAGGGGTTGGCTGCAAGGCGCCCGCGCGCAGCAAGGCTGGTGCCTTGCAAGCGCGGGCAACGCCGCAGACAGCCCCTTTGCGAAG